>ERZ808242.148-NODE-148-length-54714-cov-20.502442_pt1 | contig 54714 bp, 51 predicted proteins | sample MGYA00521244_ERZ808242 | MGnify/ENA primary metagenome ERZ808242 (study PRJEB31516, sample SAMN03275573) | gut metagenome | biome: mammalia-associated habitat; material: feces | host: Papio cynocephalus | place: Kenya | collected 2012-07-27 ... | reverse complement strand
ATTTATTCTTTCAAAATTAACTAATTATGCTACTATTTTGATGCGGTTGCCCTGGCATTTTATCAGTACCAACCGCATCAAAAATTAGTATTTTTTATACTGTTAGGATTGCAACATATGAATAAACAGGGGACGCAACCACCCTCGTCCGCGGTCAGTTTGCCACAAACCGTATAACTATGCTATGTATGGGAGACGTGAAGCGTAAGGTGGAGGTGCGTGGCACATTGAGTGCCGTAGCGACACGAAGCCCGGTGGGCTGAGTAGAACTCCTTATCAGATCGCGTCGTTATCGGCTTTGCCGAACTACATATACATTTCATTATGTCTTCTTGATGGCATTTAGGGGCTGTTTTGAGAACTTTTGTATTATTTCTCCATTGTTCCATTTTTGATACGGTTGCCAATGGCGCAATGTACCGCTTTGTGCGCAGTATGCACCATTAGCCGCCGTCGCCATTTTCTAATAATATACCCCTGAACAACAAAAAAAGCGCACTCGTTTCCGAGTACGCTTTTAGTAACATTCTGCGGGCAAAGCCGCGTATGCTTAGTTGTTCTTAGCCTTCTCTACGATGGCTTTGAATGCTACCGGCTGGTTCATAGCGAGGTCAGCCAATACCTTGCGGTTGATAACCACACCCGATTTCTTGAGTGCGCCCATCAATTGGCTGTAACTCATACCCTCGAGACGGGCAGCGGCATTGATACGCTGAATCCACAGAGCACGGAAGTTGCGTTTCTTTGTCTTACGGTCGCGATAAGCATACTGGAGACCTTTCTCCCAAGTGTTCTTGGCAACTGTCCATACGTTGGCACGGCCACCAAAATTGCCTCGTGTGAGGCTCATGATCTTCTTACGACGGTTGCGCGAAGCAACGTGATTTACTGATCTTGGCATAGTTCTTTACTACTTTTTTTGGTGGTTAATACTTAGCGGAGCAGAAGCATCTCGCGAACCGAGCGCATATTGGTCTGATCCACTATTGCAACGTGAGTCAAGTTGCGTTTCTGTTTCTTGGTCTTCTTCGTCAGAATGTGACTCTTGTAAGCGTGTTTACGCTTGATTTTACCGGTTCCGGTAAGAGTAAATCTCTTTTTTGCACCGGAATTAGTCTTTACCTTTGGCATTTTGTTATTGTTTTAATGAGTTATTTAATCCGGTCGCAGGCAGCCTAAGGGGAAGCCTCTTGACCCGTTTTATTCAATTTGTAAATTTGTAAATTGGGAAATTTGTAAATTTATCACCGATTCGATATAAGCAAATTGCCTTACATCTGCCGCCGTAGGCGAATAAGATTTATGGCAATTTATGGATGTAAATACTAAGGATTTACTTAGATTTCTTGCCGCTTTGCGGCAAAGGAATTTTATCTCGAATTTGCGCTAAATTAGGAAACTTGTAAATGTAGCAATGTGCAACCCATTTACAAATTTACAAACTTACAAATTTCCACATTCCCCAAATCACTGCTTCTTCGGCGATAGGTTAAGTATCATTCGCTTGCCCTCGAGGTTAGGCAATGCATCGGGCTTGCCATACTCCGCCAAATCGTTGGCAAAACGTGCCAGCAGCAGTTCCCCCTGCTCCTTGAATACGATACTGCGCCCGCGGAAGAATACATACGCCTTCACTTTGTTGCCGTCTTTTAGAAACTCTTGCGCATGCTTCAACTTGAAGTTGTAGTCGTGGTCGTCGGTCTGTGGTCCGAAACGTATCTCTTTCACCTCCATCTTCTTGGAGTTCGCTTTCATCTCTTTCTCTTTGCGTTTCTTTTGGTAAAGGAACTTCTGATAATCGAGTATTCGGCATACAGGAGGAGCGGCATTCGGCGAAATCTCTACCAGGTCAAGGTTCTGCTCGTCCGCCATACGCATAGCGGCTTGAAACGAATAGATACCTTGCTCTACATTGTCGCCCACAAGGCGAACTTCACTGACGCCGCGAATCTTGTCGTTGATACGATTGGGCATCTCTTTCTCTACTCGACCACGCTGTGGTCTGTTGGGTGTTGTTGCTATAGTTTTTTCCTCCTGTTAAGTGGCGGGAGATTGCTTCCGAAGTTCTCCCATGCTTCTGCTTTTCCGCTAAATTGTTTATATACAAACCCTTTCTCACGAAAATGCGCGCAAAATTACGTTTTTTTTTTCATTCCGACAAATAAATCTGTAAAAATGTGTAATTTTAATGTGTATATTTGTGGGTGTCAAAGAATTTTTCTACTTTTGTGGGCTATTTTGAGTGTATCATTATGCTCGTAGTCTTTTTTCAACGCAATCAATCAACTGAAATGAAATCTTTCCGCTTTACTTTCTTTGCCTTCCTGGCAGTAGCCCTTGGTGTTACATCTTGCAAGGAATCACCCTATATCAATAGTCCCGGGGATAACGGCAATAACCTGGATGCCATCCCTACCGCACCGATACCTACAGGGATAGACATTCCCGATAGTGCCATTACTGTGGCGGAAGCACGACAAATCTGTTCGCAGTTGGCAAGCGGGGCAACTACTACGGAGAAATACTATGTCAAAGGGTGGGTGCAGAACGTGGCAGACGGGCATGCTGATGCAGTGTCCGGTTACGGCAACGGCTTGTTTTATATGGCGGACATCAGCACGGGTACATCTACCCGCACTTTCTACGCCTACCAGGTTATGGGCAAAGACGGCAAACGTCTTCCCGCACCGGAGGCGGTCGCAGCGGGCGACTATGTGGTTATTTATGGTAACCTGACCAACTACAACGGTATATACGAAACTACAGGACGCGGTGCGGCGCAAATCTATTCCAGTACCAACGACATCTTCAACGGCAAGATTGATACCACCCTCATTACTCCCGACCCCGAAGGGGCGGATGTGCCAGAAGGTACGCTTACCGTCTATCAGGCAAACGCTATTTGTGATACATTAGCAAACGGACAATCCACTCCTACCGAGGTGTATATCAAAGGATATGTGCGCAAGAACAGTACCGATAAGGCTACTATCGAAAAATATGGTAATGCCAACTTCACGATTGCACCTACTATTGACGATTCTTCCTATTCAACGTTCTATATCTACCAAGTGTATGGTAAGAACAAACAAAGACTCACCAGTCTCGACCAAGTAAAAGAAGGCGACTTTGTGGTGGTTCGTGGCAAACTGACCAACTACAACGGCACCTATGAGACGGTCGGTCGTGGTGCTTCCTATATCTATTATAGCAACAATCCGAATTGGTAAACAAACAAATTAATTCTATTTTCAATAATTTCATTACATTCATTTTTATGAAAAAGTACTTACTTGTTGCCGTTATGGCAATCGTGAGCGTTGCGTATGTCAACGCACAACCCCGTGCAATCGGTGCTAACTTGGGTTCAGACCTTGGCTTCTCCTATCAACATGGTTTTGGAGAGAAGAATATGTTGGATGTTGCAGTCTCCCTGCCGTTCTACTATGGTGGTATTGGTATTGGTGGAAAGGTAACTTACGATTGGATCGATCCGTTCAATGCTCCTGTACCTTGGAATAATAAAGGTGAGTGGCATTGGTATATGGGTGTTGGTGGTGCTGCCGGAGCCTATGGTCTTGGTGTTGGTAATTATTTCTTTGCAGGTGTTGCCGGACACATCGGTATTGAATATGATTTCTGGTTTCCTTTCCAACTTTCATTGGATTGGCGTCCTACTATTGGTGTTAGTAATGCTGTGAGTTATTGGATTGACCCCTATGGATTCGCTAATTTAAGCCTCGGCGTACGCTACAAATTCTAATCGGTTAGAATCCATAACATCTTAAAAGAGACTGTCTGACAAGTGCAGGCAGTCTCTTTTATTATGCTCTTGGGTGTGGGGGCGATGCGGCTCGCGTCGTCAAGAGCAATCTTTTTCCGAAGAACAGGTGTTCTTTTTAACTTGTTAGACACCCTCTTTTTTTATGTCTCCGCCGCAGGCTTGGCAAGCCCGCTTCTACAATATAAACACGGTAGATATACGGTAGATATACGGTAGATACACGGTAGATAACGCTGTTCTTGCTATGCCATTCGGCAGATAGTGGCGCACAATACCATTGTGTGCGCAGCACGCGCCATTATCAGCCGCTAATCCCCCCTATATACTATTTGCATAGCATTATTTTTTTGGGCATAATTTGCTCATTGCTTGTGTATTTCAAAAAAAAGTCGTACCTTTGCACGCTTTTTCGGCGTAATATGTTTCTTCTATACGCACGCGCGTTCCTAAATGGTAAGCGTGTGTAAGGATTGCAACGGACAAGCAAAATTATTTTATTAACAATCAAAACATTAACAGATTTATGTTAAATCATTACGAAGCCGCTTTCGTCTTGACTCCCGTTTTGTCTGAACCACAGATGAAGGAAGCGGTTGACAAATTCGAGAACCTTCTCAAGCAGAACGGTGGTACCGTCCTGAATCGTGAGGAGTGGGGTCTGCGCCAACTCGCTTACCCTATCCAAGGTAAAACAACGGGATTCTATGCCTTGCTGCAATTTGATGTAGAACCCGCAGTTATCGCTACTCTCGAGACTGAATTCCGTCGTGACGAGCGTGTTATCCGTTTCCTCACTACGCGTCTTGACAAGTACGCATTCGAGTATGCTGAGAAGCGTCGTGGTAATCTTAAAAAAGAAGAGGAGGCTTAATTATGGCACAGAATGATGAAATTCGCTATCTGACCCCGCAAACCAAAGATCAGAAGAAGAAAAAGTATTGCCGTTTCAAAAAGAGCGGTATCAAGTACATCGACTACAAAGATCCTGAGTTCTTGAAGAAATTCCTCAATGAGCAGGGTAAGATTCTTCCCCGCCGTATCACCGGAACCAGCCTCAAGTACCAGCGCAAAGTGGCTCAAGCCATTAAGAAAGCACGCCACTTGGCTCTGCTGCCTTACGTAACCGATATGATGAAGTAATTGTCCAACCATTTAACAAACGAAACATCATGGAAGTAATTTTGATTCAAGACCTTGCTAACTTAGGTTTCAAGAACGATATCGTACGTGTACGCGACGGCTACGGTCGCAACTATCTGTTGCCCAACAAGATTGCCATTATCGCAAACGAGAGCAACCGCAAACAACTGGCGGAGAACCTCAAACAACAGGCTCACAAACAGGCTAAACTCCTCGCCGACGCACAGGCATTGGCAGAGCAACTCGCCGGTATGACCATTGATATGGCTGTTAAGGCTAACGAGGACGGCAAAATCTTCGGTACGGTTACCACCGCTCAGATTTCTGCTGCTTTGGCTGCCAAAGACATCAATATCGACAAGAAAGTCATCACCATCGCAGAGCCTATCAAGGTTACGGGTGAGCACACCGCTGTGGCTCGTCTCCACCGCGAGGTAAAGGCTGAAATCAAACTCAATGTGGTTGCCGAGTAATCAGCGTATTGTAAAACTGTAAAAAACGTAAGACAATGAAAAAAGGAATTCATCCCGAGAACTACCGCGTGGTAGTGTTCAAAGATATGTCTGATGGTACTCAGTTCTTCAGCCGCTCTACCGCTGCTACGAAGGACAGCATCGAGATCGATGGCGTTAAGTACCCGCTGATCAAGTTGGAAATCTCCAACACCAGCCACCCGTTCTATACCGGTAAGTCGAAACTCGTCGATACCGCAGGACGTGTTGATAAGTTTATGTCTCGCTACGGCGACCGCAAACGTAAGTAATTTTTGCGATATATCTAAGGGCGGGCTTCGGCTCGCCCTTATTGTTTCTCGGTCAATTACGCTCCGCCTATGCAACGACAATTATTCCGCGAACTGTTTCTCAAAACTCTGTTTTCGTGCGGTCTGTTTCTGCTGCTGTTTGCCGTGCTGTACCTCATCGAATGGCTTGTGCCGTCTCTGCGGGGGCAACTCCTGCAATGGGATAACGCAGCGTTTCTGGTCGGTATCCCTGCTAGCGTCATAGGCGTGGCGTATGTGCTGACTATCAAGAACCCGCAGAACTATACCGGTTTCTATGGCGGTATTCTGATGGCATTGCTGCTCTCGTGCCAGTTCTTCTTGCAGGGCAACTACGACCTCGTTTTCTTGCAACTTGGTGTCTTTATCCCTTTTATGGCAAAGTCTATCGTCGAATGGCGGCGCAATGCAATGCATAATGTACAATGCATAATGCAGAATGTAAAAGAAGAGAAACCTTTTGTGCCGCAGTACCTGCACGGGCGGGCATTGCTCTGGACGATCGTTGTCGCCGTTGCTATTGTGGTATTGGATTATATTCTTGCTACGCTTTTTATTCAGCACGATGCGTGGGACACGAATGTGCTGCTCAAACTCTGCAGCGGCTTGATGATCGCCTCGTCCGCCTTGGCGAACTTCTGGCTTATTTATCAGAAGATTGATGCATGGATATGGTGGGTAGCCTATAGTGCGAGTGGAATGGTGCTGTATGTATTGATCAGCAATATGTTTTCGCTTCTGCTCTTTACCGTATTCCTTATCGTCAACGGCTCTGCTATGATTGCGTGGATGCGTATGCACCGCGCAGCGGAATAGGAGACTAAAATATATAACTATGTACAAACTCAAACAAGATACTATTTTCCATGTAGAGCAAGATGCTCCGCTGCTGGACTTCCTGCTCTCCAAAATGGGCGGAATGACCAAAACCGGTGTCAAACAACTGCTCGGACAACGCCGTGTGTCAGTCAACGGTTCTATCCAAACGCGCCACGATACACCGCTCCATAAGGGCGACAAGGTGGTTCTGGTCAGCGGGCGTGGCAATATCGAACTCACCCACCCGAAACTGAGTATCGTCTATGAGGACGACTCGCTCATCGTGGTGGAGAAAAAGCAGGGACTGCTTACCGTACCTACCTATCCGGGCTCTACGGAAACCACCGCTTTCTCCATATTGAAGAACTATGTCCGCCGTCGCAGTCAGCGTGCGGGGGTGTATGTCGTCCATCGTCTCGACCGTGAGACGAGCGGACTTTTGGTCTTTGCCAAGTCGCCCGAACTGCAGCAGTATATGCGTACCTATTGGCGGCAATTGGTTACCAAACGCACCTATGTGGCAGTTGCCGAGGGTATCTTTGATAAGCCGCAAGGCAAGATCACTACATGGCTCACCGAGGACAAACGCAATGCGGTGGTTTATTCCTCGCCCGTGGACGATGGCGGGCAAATAGCCGTTACCAACTACAATGTAATCAAGACCACCAACGACCATAATGACCTCAACGACCATAATGTCCTCAACGACCCTAATCGCTTGCCTCTCTCTTTGGTGGAACTGAACCTCGAGACAGGCCGTACCAACCAGATACGTGTGCATCTGGCATCTGTCGGGCATCCTGTCTTGGGCGACCGCAAGTACGGGCACGGCAATGAGTTCTCGCCCGCCGACCGTCTTTGCCTTCATGCCCGTGTCTTGGAGTTTATCCACCCCGTTACCGAGCAGACGGTTCATTTTGAGACCCCTGTTCCCCGCGAATTCACCCGTTTGTTTACAAAATAAGAACATCTATCCATACAACAAAACACCCGCTTGCACTTTGCCAAGCGGGTGTTTTTGCTTGTATCTGATATTATCGTATATTCAGATATTTGTGTGTTTGGAGGGAGAGGTGCCAATGGGGGTGGCGGAGAATATAATCTATGACCTCCGCTGTGTTTTGGCAGGAACAGGGTTGCAGATAGTGGTGTTCTGCCGGAATCTGCTTTGCCCATTGTTCCACATCTTGGCTCTGATAGGCTGCATCCTGCAAACCGCCTTGGTAAACGATTTTCAGTTCGTTGGCAAACGGGATAACCACACGACTGCCTTCTTTGGGCGAACAGGTAATCCAGTCAATACCCACAGGGAGCGGTCGGGTGCCGTTGGTTTCCATACAAATACGTTTGCCGGTAGCGTGCAGAGCGGTGATAAGTGTTTCGTCGGCTTGCAGCGACGGTTCGCCTCCTGTAAGTATAATCAGCACTTGCGGGTCTGGGGCAAGGCGTTGCACTTCTGCTGCTATCTCGTCCGCTGTCATCTCGGTGTAGGTGCTGAAATCGGTATCGCAGAACGGACAACGCAGGTTACACCCGCTCAAGCGCACAAACACCGCCGCCTGTCCGGTGTGATACCCCTCACCTTGCAGACTATAAAAAATCTCATTTACCCGATATACCATCAGTCTTCGTCGCGCTCGTAGATGGCGCAGTTGTTTTCTGACTCGTGGACGCTTACTTTGTAGCAGTTCTCCACGTGGTCGCAAATCCAGCGGGCGATGTTCTCCGCCGACGGGTTCACATCCAGCACCTCGTTGATATACTTATGGTCGAATGTGTCCTTTACCACACGTTTGATGTGGGTAAAGTCGGTAACCATACCGTCCCGGTTCAGTTCCCGTGCCTTGCAATAGACCACGATAATCCAGTTGTGCCCGTGCAGTGCCTCGCATTGGCTCTCGTAACTGAGGTGGAGATTGTGTGCAGCGGAAATCTCCAAACGCTTTTCTACATAATACACTGTTCTAATTATGAATTACGAATTACGAATTAGGAATACTCATATTCCGTAGTGTCCTCTATGCCTGCCTCGCGGAGTGCTTCGATACGCTCGGTGCATGTTCCGCATTTTCCGCAGTGTTTCTCGCCGCCTTTGTAGCAACTCCATGTCTCGGAATAGTCGATACCGAGTGCTTTGCCGTGGCGGGCAATATCGGCTTTGGTGAGGTTGGTGTAGGGGGTAAAGAGTTCGATACCCTCATAAGTCCCCGCCTTGATCGCCTCGTTCATAGCGTCCACAAACGACTGGCGGCAGTCCGGATAGATGGCGTGGTCGCCGGCGTGGTTCGCCATCATAATGCGTTTCAGTCCGCGGCTCTCCGCCATACCGGCTGCAATCGCCAGCATAATACCATTACGGAACGGCACAACCGTCGAGCGCATATTCTCGTCGTCATAGTTGCCCTCCGGAATGGCGTCCGCACCTTCCAAGAGCGAACTGTGGAAATACAAGTGCATGAAGTCCAACGGGATGATAATGTGCGGAATATCCAGCCGGTCGCAGTGCAACCGCGCGAAATAGAGTTCTTTCTCATTGTGATTGCTGCCGTAGTTGAAACTCAGTGCCAGCGCAATCTCGTCTTTGTATTCGTATAGCATCGTGGTGGAATCCAATCCGCCCGACAAAACAATAATACTATCCTTCATGTTAATGATGAATTACGAATTAGGAATTATTTGAGCACTTCTGCGAAACGAGCCGTGAGCCGCTGCTGTTTGAGGGCTTGGTGCGTTTCGTCGGCATAGTTGGCAAACGGATAGATGCTGATTCCGCCGCGGGGGGTAAAGATACCCGTAACCTCAATATATTTCGGGTCCATCAGCTTGACCAGATCGTTCATAATGATGTTTACGCAATCCTCGTGGAAATCGCCGTGGTTGCGGAACGAAAAGAGATACAGTTTCAGCGACTTGGACTCCACCATCCGTTCGCGCGGGATGTATGAGATGACGATGGTGGCAAAATCGGGTTGCCCTGTCTTGGGGCAGAGAGAGGTAAACTCGGGGCAGTTGAAAGTAACGAGATACTCGTTTTCTGGGTGCTTGTTGACAAAAGTCTCCAGCATCTCGGGGGCATAGTCCGTCGGGTATTTGGTACGGTTCTCGCCCAGCAGGCTCACGCCTTGCAATTCTTCGGATGTTCGCATTGTTTTCAGTGATTATGAGACCGGTGAGGTCCCGTTGATTAGTAAATCGTGCGGGGGAAAAACAATAGCCCCGCTTTGCGCTTGCAAAATTACTGCTTTTTGCCGATATATGCAAATGGGTCTTCCTGCGGTCAATAACGGTTTGCCGGAATTATGCATAACGATGCATAAATAATGCATAATCTGTATAAAAAGCGGCTTATCCTGTCGGTAAGGTGCAATTCTTTCTACGTCCTTTCTCCGTCTTTTCTACGTAATGGATGCTTTATGCATTTTTTATGCATAGGACAGCGCAGAATCGGTTTACAATATGTGGAAACAAAAAATGGCACGCATTTTGCGTGCCATTTTTGGGGGTATATAATTCTTGTCGGATTGTCAAGTGGTCTTTGTCGGTTCTTTTTCCTCTGACCGGTTCGTTTTGTCCGCAAGAGCGGGTTGCTCCAACTCGTCCAAGATAGACGGCGAGTCGAGAACGGAGTCGGTATTGTGCCTCTCCATAAACGCATTGTGGCGGAATAGCACATAGAGGGCAACTATCAGACCGCCGATAAAATCAAGGATGAGGTCGGTCATCGTGTCGCGCAGTGCCTCGTGTCCCACGAGCGGGATGTCTCGGTCGGTATAGATAGAACCCGAAGTGGTTTCCATAAACTGCTGCGTGTTAGTGCCGAAAAGGTCATCGTATGTGTATTCGCAGATTTCCCAGAGTACACCGCACGAGAGCGAGAACATCAGGAGAAAGAGTGCCAGAAAATACTTGTTGCTAAATACCACTTGGTCGGAGTCGGAGAGCAGGATATGCACAATCCACAGCCCGATGAAAGAGAGCATACCGCCGGAGAGCAAGTGGAGGAGCGAGTCCCACCACGGATAGCGTCCGTAGAAATTAAGTCCGTCGCCGAGCACCATAGCCGTGAAAGCAAATGCGGCAATGACCACGGTCAGCACCAACGGCACATTGAGCAGGAAACGCTTCCTGAGAATAATCGGGGCGGTCAGGATAAGCAACATTGCCACATATTGCAACCCGCAGAATAGCACGGCTTTTAGGGTCGTTTCGGGTTGGAAAAGCAGATAGGTAACATTGGCGATACCCAGTATAACAGTGAGAACAAAGAGGACGATGTAAAACCGCTTGAGACGTTGATGAGAAGAAAGCATTGTTTTATGAACAATTAAAAATGAACAGTTAGCATTGTGTGTGCAAAAACTATACCGCAAAGAAATGAACAAGTGATAATTAACAATTAACATACCATACTGAATATGAAGATTCTACTTGTCATCGACCAGTTCGATGCAGCCAACAACGGCACAACAATTTCGGCAAAACGCTTTGCCACCCACCTGCGCGAGCACGGCAATGAGGTGCGTGTCATCTCTACCGGTGCTCCTTCTGAGGACAAATATGTGGTTGCGGAATGGAAATCACCCATTGGCGAGAACCTGATTAAAGCCCAGGGAATGGCATTCGGGAAACCCGATGTGGATGTATTGGAAAACGCTATTTCGTGGGCGGATATAGTGCATTTTATGATGCCCTTTGCGCTCTCTATCGAGGGACTGAAAGTGTGCCAGAAACTCGGTGTTCCGCATACCGCCGCATTCCATGTGCAGCCCGAGAATATCACCTCGAGTATCGGACTGAAGGATGCTACACTGGTCAACAAGGTGCTCTATCACACATTCCGCGATGTCTTCTACAACCACTTCAAACATATACATTGCCCGAGTCATTTCATTGCCAACCAACTGAAAGAGAACGGCTACACCGCCAAACTGCACGTGATAAGCAACGGCGTGGAACCCGATTTCAAATATCGTCGCGATGCGGAGAAATCCCCCGAGTTTGCCGGAAAGATCGTGATTATGATGATTGGGCGCTTGTCGGTGGAGAAACGGCAGGACGTGATTATCGATGCCGTCAAGAAAAGCAAGTATGCCGACCGGATACAGTTGGTGTTTGCCGGGCAGGGACCGTTGCTCAGCGACCTCGAGAAACAGGGTGCCGACCTGAAGAACCCGCCCATATTCCGTTTCTTTACTAAGGATGAACTGATCAATATGCTGGCGCAGACCGACCTCTATGTGCATGCTGCCGACATCGAGATAGAGGCTATCTCGTGTATTGAGGCTTTTGCCACGGGTGTCGTGCCGGTGATTGCCAATTCCGACCGCTCGGCAACGCCGCAGTTTGCCCTCGACAAACGCAGTCTGTTTGCCCCGGGCGACAGCGATGACCTCGCCAAGACCATCGACTACTGGCTCGACAACCCCGAGGAACGCAAGCGTATGGAACCGCAGTATGCCGAGGAGGGTAAAAAATACAGCATTGAGCACTCTATCGAACTCGCAGAGGAGATGTTCCGCGAGGGCATTGCCGACAACGACCCGGAGGAAGACCGCCGCACATGGCGCAACGCCCTCGAAGAGGACGTAAAACGCCTCCGCGAACGCCTGGCAAAACTGAGAGAATAAGTTTGAGATACGAAAAAGGCTGTCTGGCAATCGCAGACAGCCTTTTTTATTTTAGGGTATATGGGGAATAAAAGTGTCTCCGTTGCGGGCTTGCCAAGCCCGCAAATCTCCCTCAAAAAAGCACCGTCTCCGCGGCAGCCGTATTTGGCTGCCCTCTCCTTATACTATCCCTTTCCGCCCTGCAATGCTGATATATTCCTCCAATTGCCTGTATTCCACCTCCCGCATATAGGCTTCCATAAACTCATAGTCGGGTGTTCCGTCGGGAGTAGCGGGGAGAAGGATCGTTTCACGGCTGATACGCCTGTCGTTTATTTCCCGATTAAAGCCATACTTTTCGCCTAATCGGGCGACAATGGTTGCAATAAACAGATATGCATATTTGTTTATTGTAGAAGATTGCAGTTTGGTAACGTGGTCACTGGCTACAAAAGTGTAAGGATGATAGAATGTAGCACCGACACTACCACTGTTTGCCAATGTGAGACAATCGCCAAACATACGCACATTTTCAGTATTACTAATAAAATTATCCACCCCGTTATCCACCGCCGAAGAGGATACATAAGGCATATCTCCCGCTATATGGTCATCCGTTTTTAGTCTTTTTCCGCGTTGGATTGTTGCAAATACATCTTTAATGGCAAACTCTTTCCAACTTTGTTTATCTATTTTTACCCCCCCCGAAATGTTTTTATAGTTACTTATTCTTTCTTGCAGAATGGGCAATGCTTGCGACAGGAGTTTCTTTTCCACCTCCCGCATATAATCCTCCATAAACTGCCAGTCGGGTGTACCATCGGGGGTGGTCGGGAGAAGGATTGTTTGGCGTTTTATACGCTGTTGTGCAAATTTATAGCCATAACTATATTTTGTACCTACTGCATTTTCTATGGCTTTCTTTACAAACAAGCCTGCCAAATATGGTAGTTTTTGCCCATCTTTTAGGGTAAGTTTTTCCACATGGTCAGTGGCTATAAAATCATACGGATGATAACCAACAAAGCCAATGGTAGCACTATCAATGGTAATAACACCTCCTTTTTCTGTTGGCTCATTTGTGTAGAAATCATCTAACCCGTTGTTAGTTGCTGCGCACGTAACACGCGGAGTATTTCCTTTTGCCACAAGTTTAGACGGATGTGTAGTAATGGTTCCCGATACGTCAAACACATCGGAAATAGCGAACTCTTTCCAACTACATTCCTGTAATGTTTTCATTGTGCGGTGGTGGTTGTGGGGTGAAACAAATATCCTCTGCCGTGGGTAATCATATTGAACTCGAAGGTGAGGTAGTCCGCCATGGTCTTTTCAAAGTCGGTATCGGTGGGGATGGTGTCGTTGAAATAGTAGAACGAGTGGAGCCATTCGTCGTCGGGTAGGACGGTGGAGCGCACCATAAAATCGGTATGCGCGGGGCGGTTGCGCAGCCAGCAGTCAAGCAGCAGTTGTTTGCGCTCGGTGGCACGTGCGGTGGGTAGCAGTCCGACATTCTTTGCCACCTCGTAGCCGTCGTCTTTGAAATTCACAAACTTGGCATAGTAGTTTTCGGGGTGCGGTTGGTGCGCACGGAAGACGGCAATCACGGGATTGACCCCCACACCGAAGAACGTTTGCGGATTGAGGGTAATCACGCCCTCCAATGTGTGGTGCATCAGGATATATTCCTTTTCGCGCTTGTCCTCTTTGGTCTTGCCCACCATAGTGGATTGCGGCACAATAACGGCGCAGCGTGCATCGTCGTCCAATGAATCAAGCAGATGACTGATAAAATGCAGTTCGCTCAGGTGGGCGGTGTCTTTGCTTTTCGCCAATGAGTATGGTGGGTTCATCATACCTATGGTGAAATGCTTTTGCCGCAGGTCTGCTGCCTTAAATTGGAAGAAATCGTTGCACACGAGGTTGCTTTTGCCGTCTCCACGGAGAATCATATTGGTGGTGGCTATGGAGAACATCCCCTCGTTCATCTCGATGCCATGGAGTTGGTTGCGGCGTATGTCGTTGCGCTGTTGCGTTGTGCCGGCTTTCTCCAGCATCTGTTGCATCGCCGCCACGAGGAAACCGCCCGTGCCGCAGCAGGGGTCGAGTATCTTGTCGGTCGGTTTGAGGTCAAGCAGTTCGCAGAATAGCGTAGTGATGTGCTTGGGCGTGAGAATGATACCCAACGACTGCCCGTCGCCACCGCTGTAACTCATAAACTCGCCATAGAAACGCCCGAGGACGTCCTCGGCACTGTTGTAGTTGAATGCCGTCAGCACACGCGAATAAAGGTATTCGGCGAAATAGCGCAGAGGCGTTCTGCCCAAGCGGCTGTTCATCGCGGACAGGTTCGGACGGTTGGCGATAAAGCGGAACTGGTCAAGCACTTGCGACTTCTTCTGCTCGGGCGAGACCTGTACGCGGGTCATGTATTCCTCTACGGCGGCGAAGATTTTTGCGCCGTCGGTGCAGGTGCTGTCGCCCGTCAGTTGTTCGGTGTCGAAGTCCTCGTTCTGCAAGGCAAGCAGGATGGCGGAGACCACTACGGGTTTCTCCAAGTTGCTCAGCGACCCGAAAGTATGCAGGTCTTCGTGCAGTTTCTGTGCGCTGCTGAGGATATTTTCCAGTTCTATTTGCTCAGCGGTCTTGTGGTTGAGTACCTCCGTCTGGTAAAAGGTCTCGATGTTGGTAGCCGTAAACTTGGAGAAATCGGCTTGCGGCTTGATGATTTGGTAGCCCGCGGGGGTGATATAGACGGGCTGTATCTTCATGCGTCCCTGCTCTGTGCCACTGCAACCGAAGGCAAACACTTTCTTGAACGGACTGCCCGTAACGATTTTCTGCCCGTAGTGGACGGCACCATTCACGGCATAGTCGGTAATAGAAGTGTTGTCCATCAGCAGGTTGGTGCGGCGGTCGTCCAGGAACTTGGCATGCTTGTCGGTGTCGGCTTTGTCCTCGATGACGATGATAAAATCGCCCACTTGTGCCACAAACTCGGGAAAACCTTTCTTGCCCGTGCCGCGTTTGGAGGCGGTGCGCAGGGCTTCGCTGACGGCTAGGATGTTGCTGCCGTTCTCGGTGTAAGCGATGTTGGCGCGGTCGAGCAGGTTGCCGATGATGCGGTCGGTCTGTTTCTCGTAGGTAGTCATTATGCAGGTGCTGTTTACAGCGCAGGTACTGACCTATACACACAAAAAAAACGCGAGCGGAACTTGCTCGCATTGCGGCTGTGGAAGGTGCCTTACAGAATACAAGTCACGCCCGCGCAAGACAGCACGGGCGTTTGCCTGACTTGCTCATATTCTGCTGTTCGAAACTTCCACATTCCAATGCGAATAGAACAATAGCAAACGCTAAAGTTAGGAGTGATATGTCATCTGCGACCTTCGGCGCACTCCTTTCCGCCGGGTGGTCTGTATCGAGTGCAAAGGTAGTGCTTTTTCTGCATTTACGCAAGACCTTGTCCCGTGCAAATTTAGAAAGATATAAGTAATGGGTAAAAGTTATCTGAAAGTATATTCTCCCAGAGTATATGGAAAGTACAATTCCTATACCTCATAATACCATTTACGGCAACGAGACGGCAACGACATTACTTTTTTTGCGGTGTTTACCCAGGAGTTGGCACCAAGTGCTTTGTGCTGCCTGTCCGATTATAAATGCGGCGCGTGTTGCGCCGCAGGACAAGATTTTATTGGTTTTGTTTTATATTTTTTTATTACCATGTTTTTGGGCGTTTTTTTGTGGCGTGAGTGTGCGCAATACCACCGACAAGGCAGATGAGCATATAGCAGGGGTAGAGTAGGGCAAGCAGAAACGCAATGCCCAAGGATACCGACGGATCGCGGCGGCAGATAAGTGCGTAGTCTAACGGGAACTTGAGCAAGACCACAGGCGGGCAGAGGAACTGCAGGATATTCGTTGCTGCCACCCACGTACCGCAAAGCAGTATGTCGTGGTCGGTGTAAGCGGGTGCCTTGCCTGCCCAGCGCATACGTTGGCGGAAGAATGTCCGCCACGAGGTCTGCGGTCGGACGGTGGCGGTGAGGGAGTTGAGGGTTAAGTGTTTAGAGTTTAGAGAAAGCGTTTTGATTTTCAGTCCGCGGCGTTTGAACGACTCAAGGAGGAACATATCGTCGCCGCTCGGTATGTCGGGGTGCAGGTCGGCATACGACTCTATCCAACGCTCGCGGCGCACGATGAGATTTGCCCCGCTGCACATCACCGCATGCCCGCGTGCGGCGGTTTCGAGGGTAAGTTGCTGGATAGCAGCGTATTCCGCTATCTGCAAGCGTTCCAACACAGACGGCTTGGCTGTCTCCGGCTCCATACGCAGCGGCAGAATGAGCATATCCGCATCGCCGATGGCGCAGAGTGCTTCTTCTTCGGTGGCAGTGGGCGGAACGATGTCATCGTCCTGCAGCCATACATAGTCGGCAGTAGAGGCGGATATGAGGCGATAAAGGGCGTGTTTCTTGCCCTTGTTCTCATCGTTTATGCCTCGGCGCGGGACAATCCGTTCAATGCGCATAGTTGTCGGTAGAAATCGGGGTACGATTTGTTGATGCAAGCGGTGTCATCGCAAGGCAGACCGGCTGCGAGAAGAGCCATCGCAATACGGTGGTCAGCACAGACACTGTGTTCCGCCACGGTTCGCAGACGGTCGGATTCCTTGATACGGAGCGAGTCCGTGCCGGTTGCAGCCAATCGGATACCGAGTTGTTCGCAGGTGATAGCCACGGCGGGATACAGATCGGGGCAATAGGTAAAATCGAAAGCGATTTTCGTGTCGTATGCGTATTCCGTGTTGTCTTTCGAGATGATTATGCCGTCCTGTTGATAGACGGTTTGTACACCGAAGCGGGTAAAAAAGTCTGCCACCACCTTGTCGCCTTGCAGGGAGTTGCGTTGTAACCCACGCAAAGACAACGTTCCTCCGTGCAGGGCGATATATTCATACCAAAAGGCAGCGGCAGACCAGTCGGATTCTATGGAAGAATTTGTAGATTTGTAAATTTGTAAATGGGTAAATTGATGGCATAGTGTGCGGGTCATCTCTATGTAGGGCGAGGTGATATTCGTTGTTACAGGTATGCCGATCAGCAGCAGTGCCGAGACGAACTGCGTGGATTGGGGGTTCTCAATATGCACCGCTTTGCGGGGCAGTTTTTTGCCACGGATATGCAAAGGCGGGTAACCCTCTTTGCCCATATATTCTATGTCCGCCCCTAATTTCCGCAGTGCTGCAACCAACTGACCGATAGGGCGTTGCTGCATACGTTCCGTCCCCGTAAGCACTACATCACATCCCGTCAGTTGCGCACAGTAGGCGGTCAAAAAACGCATTGCCGTACCGCAGTTTCTGAGAAACACCCCCTCGCCCCCTCCGAGGAGGGGAATTCTTGCAAGAGCGTTATGCAACAAGCGCACATCGTCAGGGGTATTGGTAGCGGAGACAGGCAGAAGGCTGTCTCCATGCAGGGCTTGCAAAATCAACAGACGATTGGCAATCGATTTCGATATGGGCAGATCAATGCACAATGTACAATGCACAATGTATAATTACTATGCAGAGCAATTTAATTCTTTGTTCTTTGTCCTAATTAATGTCGGGCAGCCACGAATAGTCCCGCGAGTAGCGGAGATGCTGCTCCACGTAGCCCTCGGTGTAGTCGATCTTCACATCGGTGATATTGCCCTCTGCGTCATACACCGGTGTGTAAACGGGATTGACAAACCCTTTGTATGGGGCGAGGTTGAGGTGTGCATAACGCTCCAAAATCTCGCGGTGCAGCGGTTGATTCACTTTCACGGCATACGTTTCCACTATCTCTTTGGCTGCGGCATAGTCGCCCTCGGACGTGATACGCTGTATCTCGGCGAGCAACTGCCCGTAGAGTGTGCGGAGTCCTTCATAATCATTGATTTTCAGGTAGTGTTTGCCATCGCGCTCAACGATTTCCACCTCGTTGTTCTTTGCGTGCCAGTACACCCATTGGGCAATCAGTTGGCGGTTGCGCATATGGGCTTCCTCTATATCTTTGCCCGGCTCAATACGTACGAGTTGCGTCATCAGACCATTCATCATCTGCTGGTAGTAGAACGCTTTGTATGCTTCGCCGTTGGGCAACAAACCGAGTTCGACAAGTTTCGGGTCTGCCATAAAATAGAGTCCGAACAGGTCTGCACGCGCCTCTTCAATGGTGGAAGCATGCTCCTTGAGGGCATCTTTGGTTACGCCCGGCAGCAGTTTGCCCGATCCGTGTCCGACACACTCGTGCAGGTCGGTATGCAGGTCGCCGCACATCGAACCATACTGCTCATAGAGGTGGCGGGTGTAGTCGTCAATCATAAACTCCTCGTTGAAGCCGTTGCCTTTCGCTGCTTCGTTGTAGGCGTGCATCAGGTTGTCGATGGTTACGGACTTGGAACCGTACTCTTTGCGGATCCAGTTGGCATTGGGCAGATTGATGCCGATAGGCGTAGCGGGGTAGCAGTCTCCGCCGAGAATTACGGCGGTGATAACCTTTGCGCTCACGCCTTTCACTTCCTCTTTCTTGTATTTGGGGTCGGTGGTGGAGTGGTCTTCGAACCACTGTGCATTCGCCGAGATGATCGAAGTGCGTTTGGTTGCCTCCATGTCTTTGAAATTGACCATTGCCTCCCATGCGCCCGTGATACCGAGCGGATCGGTATAAACCTCGGTGAACCCGTTTATATAGTCCACGCGGCTGTTCAGGTCTTTTACCCATGCTATGCAGTATTCGTTGAATGTCTTGAGATCGCCTGTGCGGTTGAACTCAATCATTTTCTCAATCGCCTCGCGCTGTGCGTCGTCCTCGGCATACGGCAGGGCTTTTTCGAGCCAATAGACCACTTTGGCGAGGGCTTCACCGTACATTCCTCCCACTTTGTAGGTCTTTTCCACCACCTGCCCGTTCTCTTTGACAAGTTTGGAGTTCAGCCCCACCCATATCGGTTCGGGCGAGTTGTCCTTGTGTGCGGCATAGTACGCCTCGGCTTCGGCTTGGGTAACGCCCTCGTAGTAGTTGCCCGCAGAGGTCAGCACCAGGTCTTGCCCGTCTTGCTGGTTGGTGCGCTTGGGCATTACAGAGGGATCGAACATCACGGGCAGAATCGCCTCGTCGTAGGTTACACCCGCTTCTTTGCAGGCGTTGCAGAACCACTCCTGCGAGAACTCGGGCAGGAACTTATCCTCCGAGTAGTGGTGGTGAATACCATTGGAGAACCACACGCGCTTGAGGTATTTCTCCATGTTGAGGAACTCTTCGCTGTCGCGCGAACCCTGATAGTTGGTGTAGAGAGCCTCCAAGGCACGGCGGATACGCAGGTTGTAACGCCCGTTTTGGTCAAAAAGGATGTCGCGCCCCTGCAAAGCCGCCTCTGAAAGGTAGTAAGCGAGCGTTTTCTGCTGCAGTGTCAGTTCCTCGAAACCGGGCACTTGGTAACGCAGAATCTCCAGATCGTAAAACTTGTCCACGTTGTAATTAAATTCTTTGGGTTGTTGTTTTTGGCACGAAATGCATAGCAGTACACACGCACCTAATGTGATTGAAACAAATAGATTACGCATAAATAGATAAGTTTATGTGAATGAATTTTGAACGTTAATTATATCAATCGAACATATAATTTGTGTTAAAAATTAAATGGGCAAAGCACGTCTATCCTATGCCTATCCTATGCGCATCCTATAACAAACGCATACGGATAGTAAGTGTTAAAATTATTTATCAATAACCAGTATCGGATAATAAAACATAGTGCCATTGTCGTGTCCTATGGTTATCATCTCCGCCATTAAAGTGTCTCGACCTGCTCGCTGCGCATAAAGATACACATCACCATCGTATACCTTATCGCCATTCTCTACAATTTCTCTGACATAGCATATTGCAGTATTTGGGACATAACGCCAATCTCCTCCTTTCCCAAAATCTGGAGAGTAATAGACCGACGTTGTATTTGTTCGTACGGGGCATTTCCCCTCCCAATGTATGAGTAAACTATCGCCTACCTCCATTACTATTTTGTGTGGTGCAGATATTTCCAATACGGCATAATCCTTTTTACAGCCCGCAAATATGCAACCGATGAGCAGTAGAATAAGATAAATAGACTTTTTCATATCTTTAGCGTTTGAGGAATGTTTTAGACTTGATGGAACCGGCTATTTGTCTTCTAATGATATATAATCCGTTTGGCAAATTATCAATGTTAATGGAAGACCCGTTTCCTTCTAACATTAAATTGCCATAGTTGTTATAAATAGCCCATTGTTCTATATCAGAAGCACTGAAAGTGATATGATTTTCACCAATGGTAATAATATCATTTTCATTTTCTTCTGTATCGTAATTTTGAGGTGCAGCCGCTTGCTTTGTATTATTTGGAATAATCTCATACAGCATACGACGTGCTACACGATAATTAAAATAACTATTGCTGCCGGATACTGAGTACCAACTGTCGTAATTTCCTTTCCAACCTAAATTCAGATGATATTCTTCTGCATTACTATCGTATCCATCTATGACAAAAGTGTGTGTGCCATATTCTTTAACATTTGTAGAATGTGTTGCTTGTATCATTACAGGACGTCCTGCAGCAATTTCTGCCTTGATGATATTGTTGAATTTCTTTGCTCCACTGGAGTATTGCTTCATATGTGCAGAGTAATTAAAATCATTGCGCAATGCATATATTGCATTGGTTAAGGTCATAGAAGAACCTTCTGCACCATATATCATATTGCCGGAATAACCGCAATCTCGTAATAATCCGGCAACGTTGTCAATTTGTTTTTGTGGAGTATTGTTATATAAGCGTCCCGGCATATTATTCCAATCGTAGTAATGTGTTTCGAAATCATAAGAGGTGATACCGGCAATATCAATGCTAACAGGGATGCGTGCTGAAGACGGAAATTTCCAATACCAAAGAATTTGTCCTATTGCCACGGCTGTACACCCGACAATGGTTCTACCATTAGAAACATTATAAAAAGCCGGACATAATTTATTGTAACTTTTTGAAATATCACTTGTATAATCATTATTTTGGCTTTGTCCCCATTTGTTGATTCGTCCATTTTTCTCTAATAGTGGTGTCATCGCTGTACTACTTGCCAATGTTGCAATACCATTATCGGTTGCAAATCCTTCTTGGTTTGCCTCATCGCCTAAAATACGAATAGAATCCAAACCTATCATTGATTCTGTTAATAAGAACCAAAGAGGTGATTTATACAATTCATCCAAAGTGATAGTACCCTCTCCATGGCAAACGATAGGTTTTACCAATTGTTCATTAGCCAAGACTACCCAATTAGTTCCGTTTTGACACAGAAACATTTTCGGATTATCACCTAAAAACAAAGAATCAATGGTTAGCGTTGAGGTAGCATTACTAAATGTACTAATACCATTGCCTAAAAAAGCAGATGCCATTTGTTGAACCTCATCTTTGTTGTAATCTTGCGCATATACGAAACTGGTAGTACATACAGCAACAAAGGATAATAGAAAAGAATAAATTTGTTTCATAAAATGTAAAAAGTTGGTTGTTAAATATGTATTGTGTGATGTGGTTTTGTAGTGCTAATGGTAAAAGCCAATAAAAGATATTTGGATTATTTTTCTGTATATTTTCTAATGCGGTATGTGCAACAGGGTTTCCGCAAACAACGTGAAGCGGGATGTCGGTTGTGCCGCAAGAAAGGTTTTGCCGGTTTTGTTTTTTATATCATACGCTGCTTTGTGCAATATGTCTCGGAATCCGTCAAATCCGCTTCAGCACGGTGCGGACGAGTTCTTTGATACGGGGTTTGTAGTCGGTGTTGGCTGCTTCTGTCTTGCGTTGGGCGATGACACAGCAGACGGTCATAGCCTTATGTCCCATGTGGAGCGCAAGTCCGGCGATACACGACCCCTCCATCTCGTAGTTGGTGATACGCTGCCCCTCGTAGCGGAAAGCGGATATGCGCTCGTTGATATCGGGTACGGCGATGTTCACACGCAGCACACGCCCTTGCGGTCCGTAGAAACCGTTGGCGGCGATGGTGCAACCGCGCATCATATCGTCTTTCGCAATACGATCCACCAATTCTTCATTCGCTTTGACGATATACGGCACAGCCGCCTTGGCGGGGTAGTGGATAAAGTCCACAAGGGCTTTCTCGAAACCGAGGTCGGAAATCTTGTCGCGGTCTTCGTAGAACGCCAGCACACCGTCGAAACCGATGGATTTCTGACTCACAAGGAACGTACCGAGAGGAATATCCTCCTGCATACCGCCGCAGGTGCCGACACGTACAATCTCCAGACTGCGTTTCTCCGCTTTCTCGGTGCGGGTGGCAAAATCAATGTTCGCCAGTGCATCAATCTCATTCATCACAATATCGCAGTTGTCGGTACCGATACCCGTGGAGATACACGAGATACGCTTGCCGTGGAATTTACCTGTAATCGTGTGAAACTCGCGGCTTTGCACATTACATTCGATACTGCCTTCGTCAAAGAACGAGGCTACCATATCCACACGGTTCTGGTCGCCTACGAGGATAATCTTGTCGGCTAAAAACTCGGGTTTGAGATGCAAGTGGAATATACTTCCGTCATCATTGATAATCAGTTGGGAAGCAGGGAAAGTTTTCATAGTACTGATAATTAAATAATTTGTAAATTTGTAAGTGTGTAAATTGCGCATTATGCATTGTGCATTGAATCACGCCTCGCCGCCACCGAAAGACATCGGCAACGTGCTGCCTGGGATAGGTCCGCCGGGGTTCTGTATCTTGCCGAATTGTTTCTCGTATTGGGCGATATTGTTTTGCAGAGCAAAAAGCAGTTTCTTGGCTTGGTCAGGCGTCATAATCACGCGCGATTTCACCGATGCCTGTTCCATACCCGGCATCATACGTACAAAATCGAAAACGAACTCGCTGGGCGAGTGGGCGATAATAGTCAGGTTGGCATACGTACCCTCCGCTACTTCGGGCGTGAGGTTGATGTTCAGTTTCTTTTCTTCCATAATATATACTTCGTGTTTGTTATTTGCTTCGCAAATGTTTGTGGTTGCACGTTAATGGCGTTGCGTTAGTGGCTACGCGTTAGTGGCTACGCGTTAATGGTTGCACGTTAATGGCTATGCGTTGTATTAATGGTTAATTAATGGTCAATTATATGTTTTCTAAAACAGCCCGTTCTGCCATTAATTTACACATTTACAAATTTACACATTAATTTATCACCACCGCTGCTTCGGGCGGAACGGCTGTGTAACAAGCATATACAGCGTTACTAACGGCAGACAAATATCGTACCACACCACGCTCAATCCGAACAAGGACAATCCCATTCGCCATGCGGATATATCAATGATCAGTATCTGCATCAGCATCCGTGCTGCAAACAGTGTTGCCGCCGCAATCCACGTCACGGGCGACCCGTATACGATTATCGTAATCAGCAGTGCATAGAACAATCCGCGCGTCATCGGCTCTATGCCGAGACGGAATTTCGTAGCCGGACGGTATTTTGGCGATACGCTCAAGTGCCTGCGTTTCTGTAGCAGCCATTCGCGCAGTGTATGTTTCGATACCGACCACGTCAGGCTGTCGCGCGATACCACTACCGAAGTGTTTTTTCCCGTTGCCACGCGGTTGACAAACAGGTCGTCATCGCCCGCCCGCTCGGTCATCAGGTGCGAGAAACCGCCACTCTCGAAGAACAGCGATTTTTTATAAGCAAGGTTGCGCCCCACACCCATATACGGGTGCTTGCACAAGGCGGCACCTAGATAGTGCAATCCGTTGAACAGCGTGTCAAACCGCACCAGACGGTTGATCTCCCCTTTGTCCTTGAAGTAGGCTCCGTAACCGAGAACCACCTCCGTCTCGGGCTTGTCGAACCCGTGCATCATCTCGCTGATCCAATGCGTCGATTCGGGGCGACAATCGGCATCTGTCAAAAGCAGATAATCATATTTCGCCGCCTTTGCGCCTAATGTCAGTGCCAACTTCTTGGAACTGCCCACTTGCGCCTCGCGTGGCACAAACGTTGTGCGCATACGCGCGTCGCGCGATATATAGGAGTCAATCACCGCCGAGGTGTTGTCTTCCGAACCGTCATCCACCACAATCACCTCATAGAGCGGATAATCCTGCGTGAGCAGCGACTGCAGATACGGCTCGAGGTGGTATCCCTCGTTGCGGGCGCATACAATCACCGACACACCTTGCGGCGAAACACTGGTGGATGTCAGGTGGATGTCAGGTGGTTGAGCCTCTCGGTCACGGCGAATCTTGCGTGCAGGTGCCGCCATATAGCGGGCGTAGAAATACACCTGAAACACAAAAACAAGCCCCAATGCGCCCAACAGGCAATAGTCCGACAATGATAATGAATACCAGGATGCCACGGTTATTTGTCGTAAACAAGTCCTACATTATCCACCCACATCACATTGCCCGCATGCCCTACAAACGCCTCATAGCGCCCCGCTGTGAGCATAATCACAATATGTGTCGGCTGCTTGGTGGCGTCCCAACCCTCTTCTTGGATAGGTACCATCTTGCCCTTCGAGTTCATCGCACGCTGGTTGGTGTTGAAACCCATATACGGCTTAAACCACGGCTCGCCCGTAATGTCGCCGTAGTGTACGGGGATGCGGTGCCCGTTCTGCCATTCCAACTGCGATTTGTTATACCGCTCGTAAGCCGTGCCTACACGCACCGAGTGGATATTGCCGTCCTCGTCTTCCCAGCGGTGCTGCAGATACAGGTACGCCTCTGCCTCGTCGTGTCCGTCCTGTTTGCGCGGCTTGCTCAAGCCCTTGGCATACCACACCCAGTTCTCGGGCGAGATTAGGCACTTGTAGTCGAATTGCAACGCCGTCGGACGCTTGGTAAAAGGCACACCGAAATCGATGTTCTTGTATGGGTCGTTTGCACTCGTGATTGGCTCTATCGTCCGCCCTGTGTAGAGCGTTCCGGCTGCAAGTATCTGTATATCAATCATCCCCATTACGCGTACACCCAGCATAGATACGTCCAACCGGCAGCACGTACCATCTTTCCCCCTGCGCTCGGGTACTACCGTACAAGCCGATTTCTCGATGCCTATTACGTTGACGTATGCATTGCTTGTGGACCACGGACTGCCTGTCTTGCCATATATATAGGGTGCATTCTTGCGTATGGTGTCGGTCGGTGCTACGCAATAGAGCGTGCGTGTGTTCCCGCCCAGCAGTTTCGATTCTTTGATATATCGTACCGTCCATTGCTCCATATCACCGAAAGGCAGCATCTCCACCCGCTCGGCAAACAGAGCCGACGACCCGATAACCAAAGACAACAGTAGTATTGCTTGTCTCTTCATTAATTACAAATTACAAATTACGCATTACACATTATTAGTAGTGTACTCCGCAGGGGGTTGTATAAACCACCTCGTTGTTGTCCAATGTGATATATTTCGACAGCCATTTCAAGTCCAATGCTTTCATCTGCTCTGCGGCTTGGCGTCCCACCTCCAACGCCCCTGCTTCGCGCAAGTGCGTGTTGTCGGTTTTGCCTTCCGGGTATTTGAGGCACTCGCCCGCTGCCACGTTCATAAAGTACTGCTTGCTCTGCTCGTCGCCGAGGTTGGTCAGCCATTCTGCCGTACTCTTCTCCAAGTCCAGCAAAGGCACATTCATCCGCTGTGCTACACGCCGTGCCGCATCAGGGTAACCACCGTGGCGGGGGTAGAATACGCCGTCCTTGAAATAGCGGCGTGAGATAGGCGTGCAGAGTATCACGTGCGCTTTCTTTTTCTGCGCCTCGCTGATCATCTGCATCAGGTTCTGCTCGTAGTCCGCAATCGGCGTATATCGCAACGAATCGGATTGCTTCGCATCATTATGCCCGAATTGTATCAGCACAATGTCGCCTTTCTTCACACGGTTCATCACCTCCGCCCAACGACCTTGCGCAATGAACGATTTGGTGCTGCGTCCGTTGCGTGCATGGTTCTCTACCACGATATTGCCCGTCAGGTACGTGGGAAACAACTGCCCCCAACCGCGCTCGGGAGATATATCCAACTCCTCCTTGTCTGCCATAGTCGAATCACCCACCATAAATAGGGTAACAGGGCGTTTGCCTGCCGAACTGCAAAACAAACCCACCACTGCTAGTAGTAATACGGAAAAAACGGTCTTTTTCATATAATTTCAGTTAGTGTTACTTTCAAAACGTGCAAAGTTACTCTTTTTTTTGCATACCCGCAAATTTTGTTGTAATTTTGCAGAGCAACATACGGGGAATATCCGGGTAAAATATGCATAGTATGCAATTCGCATACTTCATAATACCGATTACGTAGAAAAGACGTAGAAAAGACGTAGAAAGGACGTAGAAAGAATTGGTCCTTGAGCGGGGGATAAGCCATCGTTTTTATGCATATATACATTTTTTATAATGCATATTCTGCATATTTCTGTTGTTTGGCGAGATTTTATAAAACCATACACAATGAACTCATTTGGCTCTCATTTTGTTTTTACTTCTTTCGGTGAGTCGCACGGGGCGGCTGTCGGCGGGGTGCTCGACGGAGTACCGTCGGGCTTGCATATCGATTTCGACCTTGTTCGCAGCGAACTGCTGCGCCGGTCGGGGCAGGGCGTTGCCGGTGCGTCCGAGCGTGCCAAGCACGAACCCGATGAAGTGGAGTGGTTGAGCGGTGTCCTCAACGGCGTTACCCTCGGTACACCCATCGCATTCCTAATCCGCAACCGTGATGCCCGCCCCGAGGATTATGAATGGCTCAAACATAACTATCGTCCCGGGCATGCCGATCAGGTTTATCAGCAGAAATACGGTATCCGCGACTGGCGCGGCGGCGGACGTGCTTCCGCACGCGAGACGGCAGCCCGTGTGGTGGCGGGGTGTATCGCCAAGCAGATACTGCGTGCCAAAGGTATTCATATCCGTGCCGAACTCATACAGGTCGGTACGGAGACCAACCCGCAGCGTTTCGGGGAAGTCATCCGCACCGTGTGTGCCGACGGCGACTCTGTCGGAGGTATCATCCGCTGCACTATTACGGGGGTCCCTATTGGCACGGGTGAACCGATCTTCGACAAACTGCAAGCCCGACTTGCCTTTGCCATAATGAGTATCAACGCCTGCAAAGGATTCGACTACGGCACGGGTTTCGAGGGTATTGCGCTCCGCGGCAGCGAAGCCAATGCCATATCGGGCGGTATATCGGGGGGGATTGCCGACGGTACGCCCATTACTTTCCGCTGTGTTTTCAAACCTACGCCCAGTATAGCCCGCACCGTCCCCGGCCGTCACGATGCCTGTGTCGCCACTCGTGCCGTCCCTGTCGTGGAGGCAATGACCGCCCTCACTCTCGCCGATATGCTGTAATGGAACAATGGACAAAGAACAAAGAACGAAGAACAATGAATAAAGAACCGGATTTGCAGGTTTCTTAATTTTGTACTATCTTTGCAACCGTAATTCATCATTCATAATTCATCATTCATAATTAAAAGAAATGGAGATACTCGCTTATTCGATACCGGCACTGATTGTGCTGTTGGCTACGTGGTTGGTAATGCACAAACTGTTCAACAACGAGCAGGAAAAACGTCTCTGGGAACTGAAACGCCTCTCGCAAAAGGAAATATCGCCAATCCGCCTGCGTGCATACGAGCGGCTGACCCTTCTTCTTGAGCGTACTACGCCCGAGCGTATGCTGGTGGAGATGAACCTGCAAGAGATGACGCTTGCGCAAGTGCAACAGCAACTGCTCCGCACTATCCGTTTGGAATACGACCACAACCTGAGTCAGCAAATCTATGTCAGCGATGAGGTGTGGGACAAAATCATTCACGCCCGTGACGAGATGGGAGCGTTTGTAACGGCTATGGCAGCCTCTATGCCCGAGGGTAGCAGCAGTCTCGACTATGCCAAGACCCTCATTACCGCCTACGCCACCAATGGTGCCACTCCCAATTCCATAGCCCTATCCGCCCTCAAAGAAGAGGCTAAGACATTGCTGTAGAACCTAAAGTACACAAATGCAGAACCGGCTGTCTGTGATATACAGGCAGCCGGTTGCTTTTTATTATATTGAATACAGACTAAATCTCTTCTTTGATCAGATAGTCGTTGCGGGACTGGGAGTTGCGGATGATCAGTTCGCCGAGGAAGCCTGCCAGGAAAAGCATACATCCGAGTATCATCATCAGGATAGCGATGTGGAAATAGGGGTTCGTACCCAATAGCATAGCGTGTACGCCGTGTGTGAGGGCGTGCAGTTTCATAGTTGCCACTACGATAACTGCTACAAAGCCGATAAAGAACATCAGCGAACCGATGAAACCGAAAAAGTGCATCGGCTGCTTGCCGAACTTGTTGAGAAACCACAGCGTCATCAAGTCCAGATAGCCGTTGATAAAGCGGTTCATACCGAATTTGGACACGCCGAACTCGCGCTTGTGGTGTACCACCACTTTCTCTCCGATCTTGGTGAAACCTGCGTTCTTTGCCAAATAGGGAATGTAACGGTGCATCTCGGAGAAGACTTCTATGTTCTTCACCACCTCCTTGCGATAGGCTTTCAGTCCGCAGTTCATATCGTGGAGCGGAATCCCTGTAACCTTGCGTGCCGTAGCATTGAACAGTTTGCTGGGCAGGTTCTTGGTGAGTTTGTTGTCGTAGCGTTTCTTTTTCCACCCTGAGACGAGGTCGAAACCCTCTTCCGTAATCATCTTGTAGAGCCCGGGTATCTCGTCGGGCGAGTCTTGCAGATCGGCATCCATAGTGATCACCACATCGCCCTGTGCGGCACGGAAACCGCAGTAGAGTGCTGCCGATTTGCCGTAGTTGCGTCGGAAACAGATGCCGTGTATTTCGCCTTGTTTGCCCGCATCGGCTTGCTTCTTCAGATCTTCGATCACCTGCCACGAATTGTCGGTACTGCCGTCGTTGACAAAGATGATTTCGTATGAGAAATGGTTCTCATACATCACGCGGGCTATCCATTCATATAGTTTCGGTAGCGATTCTTCTTCGTTGAACAGGGGAACAACTATGGATATATTCATTGTGTATGCTTTTTATGTGTATGCTTTTTTATTTGCCCGCAAAGTTACTGCTTTTTTGCGATATACACAACCTATAACACAGAATGGCTGTTCTGTCAGCATAAAAAGCACGTTCATTCCCCACATATTCTATGCAGAATAACCTAAGAATAACCTATGAATCACCTAAGAATCACCTAAGTTTTTTATATGGTATTTGTGTATCTCCGTTTTTTGTGGTATCTTTGTGGCAAATTGACTATGTATGGCTACGAGCAACAACAAACAGCCCATTTCGGGTTCGGGGAGCAACAGGAGATATTTCCGTGAAAAGGAAGCCGACGGCACATCGGTTATCCGTGTGGAAGGTACATCGCGGGAGGAAAACCGTGCTTTTATCACTATGGCACGGCATTTCCGGCAACTGGGGCTGCCTGTACCCGAAGTATTAGGTGTGAGCGAAGACGGGATGAGTTATACCCAGACCGATTTGGGCAGCACGCTCCTGTTTGATTATATTGCCCGCGGACGTGCTACAGGGGTGTTCTCCAAGCAGGAAACGGGGCTCCTCGCAACGACTATGCGTGCACTGGCGCATATCCAGACCGAGGGTGCAGAGGGGCTGGATTGGAGCGTGTGTTACCCCGTTGCGGAGTTCGACCGCCGTAGTATCCTGTGGGATTTGAACTATTGGAAGTACTGCTTCCTGAAAGGCACACGTATCGAATTATCGGAGAACCGTTTGGAGGACGATTTCGATAGGTTGGCGGATACGCTGCTTGGGGAACAGATACCGGGTTTTATGTACCGCGACTGCCAAAGCCGCAATGTGATGGTGGTGTCTGTCAATGGCGAGGATATACCGTATTTTATTGATTTCCAAGGTGGGCGCAAAGGTCCGGTGCAGTACGATGTGGCATCGTTTCTCTGGCAGGCAAAGGCGAATTTCTCCGAAGAGGTACGGGAGAAACTGATAGAGGAGTATATAGATGAGCAGACGCAGATTTATCAACGGCAAGGGCGGACTTTTGACAGGGCGGCCTTTGTTAAAACCTTGCCGCATTACGTGCTTTTCCGTACTTTGCAGGTGCTGGGAGCATACGGATATAGAGGTTTGTTTGAGCGGAAAAAGCACTTTGTTGAGTCTATTCCCTATGCGTTGCGTAACCTGCAACGTCTTTTCGACCGGCACGCCGACTTGCAGAAGGAGTATCCGTATATCTACGAGGTCAGCCGCCGGTTGCAGTCGCTTCCTTTGGCGGTTCTGCCTGCGCAAGCCGTACCACAAGCGAAGCCCGCTTTGACGGTTACTGTCTGCTCGTTTTCGTTCAAGCGGGGTATTCCTGCCGATGAGTCGGGCAACGGAGGCGGATATGTGTTCGACTGCCGTTCTACGCACAATCCGGGTAAGTATGAACAATATAAGTTGCTGACAGGCAGAGATAAACCCGTCATAGATTTCTTGGAGCAGGATGGCGAGATATTGGTGTTTTTGGATAATGTCTATGCCTTGGTGGATCACCATGTGGAGCGGTTTATCGAGCGGGGCTTTACTCATCTGCAGGTCTGCTTCGGTTGCACGGGCGGGCAACACCGGAGCGTCTATTCGGCGGAAGCCACGGCACACCATCTGCACGACAAATACGGCGTGCGGGTGCATCTCATTCACTGCGAACAACATATCGAAGAAACGCTCCCTTAATGTATTCCTCATTCATAATTCCTCATTCATAATTCATAATTATATATGAAGGCTATGATTTTTGCGGCGGGATTGGGCACACGTCTCAAGCCGCTGACCGACACAATGCCCAAAGCCCTATTGCCCATAGCGGGCAAGACGTTGCTGCAATGGCAGATAGAGAAACTGCGCAATGCAGGGATTGGGGAGATGGTGGTGAACGTGCACCATTTTGCCGACCAAATCATCGACTATCTGCATACCAATGATAATTTCGGTTGCCAAATAGCCGTCAGCGACGAGCGTGGGCAACTCTTGGAAACGGGTGGGGGGCTATATAAGGCAAAAGACCTGCTCTGTGACGGAAGCGGGACTCCCGTCTTGGCGTGCAATGTGGATATATTGAGCAATATCTGTATTGAGGATTTGGCGAAAGCCTACAGCCCCGATATGCTTGGACTGTTGGTGGTCAGTCCGCGGCAGACACAGCGTTATCTGCTGTTCGATAGCGGCTTGCGCTTGCACGGCTGGACCAACATTGTTACGGGTGAGTTGAGACCGGCGGGGGTGCCCGATGCCTGTACGTTCCGGCGTTTGGCTTTCTCGGGTATGCAGATACTCTCGCCGGTGATATTTGGGAATATGGAAACTACCATCGCACAGAAAGGCTGCAAGTTCTCGCTGATAGACCTCTATCTGAACCTATGTGCCACGCAGCCGCTATACGGATATATCCCCACCGGTTACAGAATGATGGACGTCGGCAAAATCGATCAACTTGCCACAGCCGAGTCCTTCGCCGCCACCCTCTAATTGTGCATTAAATCTCCATCAGCCTTCGGCTGAACTCCTCCGGCAGTAGTGCGGAGGCATTCTTGATACGGGTCTTATAGGTGTAGATGGTGTTGATAGAGTAGTCGAGCAGGTTGGCTATCTGCTGGTTGTCGGTGATGCCGAGGCGCATTAGGGCGAAGATACGCAGTCCGGCATTGAGCAGTTCACCTTGCCGCAACTCAATACGACATTCGGGGCGCAGCAGACCGTTGAATTTCTCTACAAAATCGGGGAATATGTGCAGAAACATCGTGTCAAAACGCTTGTAGAAATCGTTGCGCAGTGTGCGTATGTCCACATATTGCGGTATCGACTGCAGTTCGTCGAACCGCCGCTCCTGTGTCTTGCGTTTTACATAGCGCTGATATTTCTCCAGTTTGCTATACACCGTACTTTCGTTGCAAAGGAAGGTGGCTATACACTCCTCTTTGATGCGGTTTGCCTCGGTCAGGCGGTTGTTGGATTGTTGTATAACCTCTTCGGTGCGGCGCAGGGCGCAGTGGCGGTTGTAGAGCAGCACCACGGCAAGGCACAGCACCAGCAATAGCAGATACAGACACACATTCAGGCGGCGGATACGGTGGCTTTGTTCTTGCAGTGTATCCAATTGCTGCTGCTCAATGATGGGAATAATCTTGCCTATACTCAGTTGCCGGTGGCGTGCATTGTAGAAATTGGCATCGTCCATCGCCTCTTTGATATAGTGTGCAGCGTGGTCGATGTCGCCTTGCCGGTAGAGCATTTGCGCCACCATACTCATAGCGATGGCCTCTTTGGTGCAACTGTGCAGGTCGGCTATGGCAGCCAGTATCCAGTAGTGCTCCGAGCGGGGCTTGTCGCCCAGTACTTCGTACAACGCTCCCATAGACGAGTAGGCAATGGCGCGGTTGTGTTCGGAGATGGCAGAGCAGCCCAAAGCCCGTTCAAAACGCTCTATGGCGAGTGCCTCATCGTTTTGCTTCATCGCATATTGCGCTGCCGTGAGCCAGTAGTGTGCCGTATCTTGCGGGTTGATGAGACGCAGTGCCTGTTCGCTCATCTTATGCCCCTGTGTGCGGTAGTCGTTGGCGAGTTGTCCGTGCGTATAGTCCGCCATATCGTATAGCAGACGCGAGTAGGTGATGTAGTAGTCCGCCTGTATATCGGGCGGGCAGGCGGGAACATCGTCTGCCATCTGCTCCAATACATCCGCACTTTCTTTGAACAGACCCGAACTGAGAAATATAAATGCATGGCGGGTTTGGGCCTGCACCATCTTCTCGTGCGAGTTGAGGTGCGTGGCTTCGTCTATGAGTTTTTCCACATATATGGTCGCCGTGTCGTATGAATAGGACTGGTACTCCTTTGTGAGTGCCAGTAGTTGTGCGTAGGTGTTGGTGTCGGCGTCCCGGATAGAATCAATACGATGCTGTTTGATGGCATTGTACGCTTCTTTCTTGGCGAGTTCCTCCTCCAAAAAAGCAATATCTTCCTGTGTGAATGCCCACGCAGGCACACTACCTGCAATCCATAAGAGTGAAAATGCCAATAGAATTTGTGTAATAAAGTTCTTCATCAGGTGTATTATTAAGGTATTTCTGAAAACGATATGCAAAGTTACATCTTTTTTTCGATATTGCCAAAAGGAGGTATAGACAGGGGGCAATTAAGATGAAAATATGGCTGTATATCAACCATAAATATTCTATATTGCTTTTGTGCAAATACTATATTTATTATACTATGTATAATAAGAAAATGATATGGCTGCTATTTTGTCTATATTTTCATCATATTGTTTCGCTATGTTGTCGGGTAGCAGTAACTTTGCAGCGTCAAAACATTGAAGTGGGCGGTCTTACGGAAGACGCACTCCAATGGCGGAGACACAACTTTTTATTTAACAACTAAATTTTTATAATCATGAAAAAGATTACTTTTGTTCTTGCTGCCGCTTTGGTAAGTCTTGGCGCAGCCGCTTACGAACTCAACAACCCTGTTGGTGCAGATGGTCGTTACATTGTGAAGTACGATTGCGCGAAAGGCGAATTTGCTGCCGCTAACGACTTTGAAACCGATGAGACTGTAACCATTGCTTTCGACATTACGGGCACATCATTGGTTGATTGGTTGAAAGCAACACCTATCGTTGAAGGTGCAAATCGTGGCATTGCAGTAAACATCTGGACAAGTCGTGGTGATACACAAGGAGATGTTCGCCGTGTAAAGCAGATTAATGGTAATGTGTATGGTATGACCGTAAACTTTGCACAAGTATTGGTTGATGCAGAGAAAAAGGCTGATGTTTTGAAAACGGACTCTATCCTGTATGTATATGGTCAGATCTTCGGGTTTGAATATACAGAAGATAATGCTGGTGCCATGTGGTATTTGGAGGCTGGTGATATGACTGCTCCCGGTTCGGATTGCGTGTTTGCTACTATTCCTTACACAGGAACTAAAACAAGTGAGGATTTCTATACCGATGATTTTGAGGAAACTATGTGGGGACAGAGCGTTCAAGGTTACGCTGCTCCGTGCGTACTCGCAACCGCTATCGAAGATGTAGTAGCAGGCAACGGTGAGAAAGCAGGCAAATTCATTGAGGGTGGTCAACTCTACATTTTGCACAACGGAGTGAAATACAACGCTCTCGGCACTATTGTAAAATAAAAATTCATAATAGGAGACTGTCCGACAAACCGGTCGGACAGTCTCTGTTTTCGTTTCCCCGTACCCTTATGCTATCAAGAGTAGGTGATTAGTAGGTGATTAGTAGGTGATTCCACATAGGATAGGCTTAAGATTGGAATTGCATCGGGTTATTAACGGGTTATTCCGCTTATGATGCGCTTATGATGCGCATTATGAAAAAACTCTTTATTTCTTTATTTTCTCTCGCACCACGTAAGCGTGTGCGTAGGAAACAATAAGCGAACCTTATATAGATACACGTATGAAGCACATCTTTCATAGAGTATTTTTGTGTATGGCAGGTCTGGCTGCGGCGGTGGCGTTGCAGGCAATGCCAATAGAAGGCGTGGTAACGGACTCGAAAGGCGAGCCTGTTATCGGTGCCAGTATAGCCGAAGCCGGCACGAGCAACGGTACGATTACCGACCTCGACGGACACTACACGTTGGACGTTGCCGCAGGCAAACAGGTGGTGGTGTCGTATGTCGGCTATAAGTCGCAGAACATCAAAGTAACTGCCAATCAGTCGGTTTACAACGTTACGCTGCAGGAAGATGTGGAGGTGCTGGACGATGTGGTGGTGATTGGTTACGGTACGCAGAAGCGCAGCGACGTAACGGGCAGTATCTCGTCGGTGTCGTCCAAAGAGATTGCCGACTTCTCCTCCAAGTCGCTTGCCGAGTCGCTGCAGGGTCTGGCTGCGGGTGTAACGGTTACCAAGGGTAGCGGTTCGCCGGGTGAGGCAGCCGAGATTATGATTCGCGGTGCGGGGTCGCTCAACGGTATGGCTCCGCTCTACGTGGTGGACGGTGTGGCGCAGGATGCAGGCTTTAACTTCAATATGCGCGATGTGGAGTCTATCGAGGTGCTGAAAGATGCAGGTTCGGCGGCTATCTACGGTTCGCAGGCTGCGGGTGGTGTCATTCTTATCACTACCAAGAAAGGTCGTGCCGAGCGCACACAGGTGGACGTGAATGCCCGTGTAGGCTGGCGCAATATCAATTCGAATATCCAACTTCTCGGTACCGAGGACTGGATTCGTGCCCGTGACGCATGGGGTACGGGCAATACCCTCGAGTTGCTGGGCGCAACAAGCGCAAGCGAACTGCCGAATACCGACTGGATGAAGGTGATGTTCGGTACGGGTATCGAGCAGGAATACAACGTGTCGGTCAGTGGCGGCACGGAGAAAACGAAGATGTTTATGTCTGTAGGTTTCCTCGACGAGAAAGGTACCTATATGGATACGCGTGCAAGACGCTATTCCTTCCGCACCAACCTCGACCACAAACTGGGCAAGCATGTTTCGATAGGCGAGTCGGTGTATGGCGCGATGACGCAGACCAACCCCTCGACCAATTCGTCGATATACAACCACACGGTGCCTTTCCGTACCGTGCCGGTGGCAGAAGTGAAAGATGAGAACGGCGACTACGCACAGACTCCCACTTCGGTCGGTTCGGGACCTAACTTTGCCGGTCTCGAAGCCGCATACCACGATATTCAGGACAACAACTACTACGTCAATGCCCAAGCCTACTTGAATGTGGAGTTCGTCAAGGGGCTCACATGGCGTACCACGGGTTCGGCGGCACTCGGTGCCTACTCCAAACGCTATTTCACCGAGTATATGGACTTCGGTCCCGTACAGGTGGGCGTGGACGGCGGTCAGTTGGATTCTTATTCGGGCACCAACCTCAAACTGATGTTCAACTCCGTGCTGACCTACGACGAGCGTTGGGGCGACCACGGCTTCAAGGCGATGATTGGTACCGAGTGGTGGAAATACGACGGCTACGACCTCTCGGTCAGCACCTACGGTTTCCCTATCCCTGTGGCTTCGTCTATTGCACTGGGTTCGGCGGGGGCTACCAAAGACGCTTCCGATGCTATCCCGCAAGAGCGGCGCGGTTCGGCGTTTGCCCGTTTGAACTACGACTACAAGAGCAAATACCTCCTCGCGGTCAATTTCCGCGCCGATGCGTCCGACCGTTTTGTCAAGAAGAACCGCTGGGGCTTCTTCCCCTCGGTGAATGCGGGCTGGCGTATGAGCGAGGAGAACTTCATCAAGGAGACGAGTGCTGCCGACTGGCTCTCCAATGCGAAGATACGTGCTTCGTGGGGTATCCTCGGTAACGACAATATCCCGCAGTATATGTACCAGTCCACCTATTCGATGTCGGGCGTGTCGCACGCTTTCGACAACGGCGAGATTGGGCAGACGGGCGCGTGGATCGCTATCCTCGGCAACGAAGACCTCAAGTGGGAGGAGGTGAATCAGGTGGATGCCGGTATCGATCTCGGTTTCTTCAACAACCGCCTGACCCTTACTTACGACTACTATAACCGCCAGACGCGCGATATGCTCTACCGCGGTGCGCTCTGCCTCACAAGCGGTATGAGTTACTATTTCTCGTCCGACGACCCCGCCAACACCGTACCCGTCTATTTCAATGCCGGGCTGGTGGAGAACCAGGGACACGAGGTGAGCATCCAGTGGCAGGACCGCAAATCGGACTTCCAATACAGCATCGGCGTGAACATGTCGTTCAACCAAAACCTCGTTAAGCAGGTGGGCGACAAGCCGGGCGCATCCACTATTGACAAAGGTGCTGATGCATCGTGGCCGCTCCTGACCCGCACCGAGGACGGCAACCCGATGTCGCTTTTCTACGGCTACGAGGTACTCGGTATCTTCCAGACCCAGGAGCAGGTGGACGAATACAACCAATACGCCCTTGACAAATGGCGTGAGCAGAACCCCAACCACCCCTACGGTTTTGCCGACAACGGGCAGCCGCTCAATGCCGACAAGAAAGAGATAGGTATCTACTACCAGCGTCAGAATACGGGCGTGGGCGACCTCATCTACAGCGACAACGGGCAAGGGCGAGTTACCGCCGCCAGCCGCAAGTATATCGGCAATCCGTGGCCGAAGATGACGATGGGTATCAATATGTCGTTTGCCTACAAGGGCTTCGACCTCGCGTTGGTGTTCAACGGTGCCTTTGGCTTCGACATTATGAACCTCGTCAAACCCTACACCCACATGTTTATGTCCGACAACACCACGGCGGCTATCTTCAATACCTCGTGCTTCGGCAAGGGTAACACCACCGTTACTTCCGACCCGCGTGTAGGTTATCTCGACGAGAGCGGTTCGGTCATCGGCGACGGTGCTGCCAACAAAAACTACTCCACCGTGTCGGGCTATCTGGTGGAGAAAGGCGACTACCTAAAACTCAAGAACTTGTCATTCGGCTATACCCTCCCGCAGAAATACAGCCGCAAGGCGAAGATGGAGAAACTGCGTATCTATTTCTCGGCACAGAACTTGTTCACTATCACCAAGTACTCGGGTATCGACCCCGAAATCGGCGGCAACAGCCTGATGTACAACGTGGACACCCAGAATCGCTACTTGCCATCCCGCCTGTTCTCCTTCGGCTTGGACGTAACCTTCTAAAAACCTAGAACAACTAGAACAACTAGATTAACTAGATTAACTAGATTAACTAGAACCCCTAGAACCCCTAAAAATCAAGCAATATGAAAAATCAAGCAATAGCCATCCTGCTCATAGCAGCCGCCACCCTCGCCGGTTGCAAGGATTTCTTCGATATATCCAATCCGCAGACCCTTAGCACCTCCAATTTCCCTGCCACGATGGAGCAGGTGGACCAGTTGGTCACGGCGGCGTATGCGCAAGACCATGCCATTGGCACCTACGCTTTCTACTGGTTTCCGATGGGCGTATGGCTCTACGACCACACCACCGACCTCTACGGCTCCTACGACGAGCGTGCTACCATGCAGGACAACTACACCAGTATCTCGTCTGTCCATCTCACTACCACCTACACCGACCTCTGCAAGTGGATGAAACTGGCATCCACGGGTATCGAGGGCATCGAGTTCTACCGCGAGCATTACGGCAAGACTGACGAGAACGCCACCCTCGACTACGACCTTGGGCAGTGCTATTTCAACCGCGCTTTGGCATATTGGCATGCGCAGATTTTCTTCGAACTTGACCCCGACGGACTCGGCTTTGCCAAAATCGACCGCGTCATCTCCGATGTCGAGGGCTTGAAACTCAGCCGCGAGACGGTGCGCGATACGTGGCAGTTTATGATTGACGACTGCAACAAGGCGGTCGAGTTGCTCAAAGGGCATACCGAGGACGAGTTCCGTGCCACCGAATGGGCGGCAAAGGGGCTGCTTGCCAAAATCTATATGCAGTCGCTCTATATCTTCCCCGAGAACCGCGACAAGGTCAAAGCCCTCCTCGAAGACATTATCAACAACAGCGGCAAACACCTGGTTAGCAGCGAGATATACAAGGATATGTTCTTCGGCAACGAAGCCAACGAACACAATGCCGAGTCGCTCTACGAACTCACCATGACCAGCAACTCCAAGCAGGACGGTCCGTGGGAAGACTACACCACAGGCTCGGGTATGCCGATGGTCTATGCACCATGGTATGTCAATTTGGATATCAAGTTCCGCAAAGGACGAGAGGACAAAACCGACCCCCTCACGCTGCAATACGATGTCATCATCTCCGCCAAGTCGTCGCAGTGGGGCAACAACTTTGTACACGACCGCAATATCGCCCGTTTCGGCTTCTGGAATTTCTATGGTGATACCGTTCCGCGTCTGACCTTCAACCCCGATTACGACTATAGCGGCAAACGCTCGTTGGAGAATTTCCCATACAAAATCAATACCCCCAACTACCGTGCCGAGGCTCTTGCCCTCAAAAACGACCCGTCGAAAGTCGATCCCCGTCTGATGCTCAATGCAGGGCAACCCTATGTGGACGAATACATCGATGCCAAGGGACGCACCACGGTCTATGACCGCTCCTCGGAGACCAACAGCCGTCCCGACCGCCTTGCATGGCAGCACCGCAAATATACCAATATCCGCGGCACAGAGATGGGAAGCGGAGAATATGGCTGGAACGAATCTTCCAACTGCAATTTCTACATCATTCGCCTTGCGGACATCTATCTGCTCTATGCCGAACTGGTGGCTGACGAGGCTCCCGCTACCGCTCTCGAGTATATCAACAAGGTGCACCGCCGTGCCTATGGCTACGACCCCAACACGGCTTGCCCCTACGATTATACTTCGCTTACAGCCCGCACTCGCGCGTATTTCGATACCGACCCGCTGGCAAACAACCCGCTCCGCTACGAGCGTTGGGCGGAACTCTTTGCCGAAGGGCAATGGTGGTTCGACCTGCGCCGCTACCGTATCGGTGCCGACGAGGCGGCGTACTATGAGAAGACCTCCCACGGACCTATCACATGGAAAGGCGACGAGAGTTACGTGCAGCCTATCCCGCAACTCGAACTCGAGCGCAACAAAAACATCAAGCAATCCACCGGCTACCCCTCTATCTAACCCCCGCTGACCTCACGCCGACAACTACGGTATTTTTACGGTACATACACGGTAGATATACGGTAGATATACGGTAGATACACGGTAGATAATCGGTTGATTATGCTGACCACGCCGTACCCATATCGTACTTTGACCGTTCCTTTCAGCACAGTTTCAGCAAGGGATACACGGCTGGGGGACGACGCGGCTCGCGTCGTCGATTGCCCGCAGGGCAATCCATAGACAATCCATTAACGGTCCATTAACGACAATTAACGGAGCCTTTCCGGGGACGCGGACGCCTCGTCCGCGGTTTTTAACGAGCATTGATGGAGTAACAAAGAATCTTTTAACGGAAACAACAGAATATACAAATGAAGAAACTTTTAGGATGTATAGTATTAGCGGCTCTCACGCTGACTGCCTGCCAACAGAAAACCACGGTCTCGTCCCCTGGCGACAACTTAAAAATTTCCTTCCGTCTCGCTGACAACGGCAACCCCGAGTACCAACTCTCCCGCAAGGGCAACCCGATGCTCGACTGGTCGGCTCTCGGACTGGTGCTGGCGGACAAAGACCTCAGCCGCGGTTTTACCCTTCTCGGTACGGACACCGCCTCTTTCGATGAGACGTGGGAGACCGTCTGGGGCGAGGAGCGTCTTATCCGCAACCATTACCGCCAACTCACTGCACACTTGCAGCACGAGTCGGGAACCCGAATGGACATCGTCTTCCGTGCTTTTGACGACGGCTTCGCTTTCCGATACGTGTTCCCCTCCAACACCGACAGTATGGTCGTTATGGACGAGAAAACAGAGTACCGTTTCGTCCGCGAACCGCAGGCGTGGTCTATCCCGTGGCGCACCGAGTACTACGAAGCCCTTTGGACACGCGAACCCGTCTCGCAGAAAGACACCACCTGCTCGCCCATAACACTCGAGTTTGCCGAGGGCGGTTACGGCTTCCTCCACGAAGCCAACCTCACCGACTACCCTGCCGAGAACTTTTACTATGCGGGCAATACTATCCGCACTTACCTCACTCCTTGGCAAAATGGCGTGGCGGCGTATGAGTCAGGCGTATGGCAGACCCCGTGGCGTATGATGGTTGTCGCCGATGACCTGCGCGGACTGCTGGCATCGCGCATTATGCTCAACCTCAACGAACCCTGCCGTATTGAGGACACTTCGTGGATTCACCCGATGAAGTTCATCGGTATCTGGTGGGGTATGCACCTCAAGACGATGACGTGGAGCCAAGGTCCTATCCATGGTGCCACCACGGCGAATATGAAGCGTTACATTGATTTCGCTGCCGACAACGGCTTCGGCGGTGTCCTCGCCGAGGGATGGAACGAAGGCTGGGAAGCATGGGACGGCACCGACCCTGATGCCAAGTTCTCTTTTGTCAAACCCTATCCCGACTACGATATCGATTATTTGGCACAATATGCCCACAGCCGCGGCGTGGAGATTGTCTTCCACCACGAGACACAGGGCAACGCTGCCCAGTACGAGAACGAACTGGACGAGGCGTACAACTATATGGAGCATTACGGTATGCACTCGGTCAAGACCGGCTATGTCAGCCCCATCATCACCACCGTGGACGGCAAACAGTACAACCGCTCACAGTCGGGTGTGCGCCACTATCGCCGTGTCATCGAGACCGCAGCCCGCCACCATGTCTGCATCGACAACCACGAACCGGTGATGCCGACAGGTCTCTGCCGCACATACCCCAATTTCTTTACCCAGGAGGGTATCCGCGGGCAGGAGTGGAACGCATGGAGTGCCGACGGTGGGAGCCCTGCTTCCCACGTGGCTACGCTGCCTTTTACACGTATGCTGGCAGGTCCCGCTGACTATACCCCGGGCGTGTTCAATTTCGACAACCCTGTGCAACCGAACACCCGCGTACATGCTACGCTGGCAAACCAACTCGGACTCTTTGTTACTATGTACTCGCCGCTCCAGATGGCATGCGACCTGCCCGAGAACTATATGAAGCACCCTGCGGAGTTCCAATTCATCCGTGATGTGCCGTGCGACTGGGAGCAGTCCCGCCTGCTTTCGGGCGAGATAGGCAAATACCTCGTTATGGCACGCCAAGACCGCCGGTCCGCCGACTGGTACATCGGTGCCGTCAATGACGACACTCCCCGCGACATCACCCTCGACTGGTCGTTCCTCTTTGATGGGGATGCAGAGACCACCTCGCCGAACAGAGACACGGCGCATACGAACAGAGTTTATACGGCGCAGATCTACCGTGATGCCCCCGATGCCGACTGGCAGACCAACCCCTATGCTACGGTGATTGATACCCTTCAAATAACCGCTACCTCCGCCCCCCTCACCCTCCGCCTCGCCTCTGGCGGCGGCTTCGCCATCCGCCTTGTGCCTGTGAGCGACAAGCAATAAGCCGATGTAACTTCCTTTGGAAACTCTCCGCCTAAGGCGGGTGGAGTACAGTGGGCTACAGGGTGGAGGCTGTACTGCAACTTACATTCAGCAACGTAGGCAGTTACGTCTTTGGTGCACATATAGGATACCAAGTTATTGATAACAATGCAGCGCGGCGCGTGTTGCGCCGCAAGACAGGTTTTGAATGTTTTGTTTTTATTATTTAGTTTTTTTATCTTGCCGCCTGCGGCATAGGAGACCTTTGATGCCAACTGCTGGATAATCGCCCAATGTCGTTACAATGTCGGGGCTTTTGCCTGCCGTTCCCCTGCAATAGGGCAATTTGATAATTATAATACAATAACAATAATGAAAAGAGTATCACTGGCTTTCGTTGCCTCTGTGTGTACATTGCTTGCAGCCACCGCTGCACAAAGTTTGAACAACCCTGTTGGTGTCGACGGGTGTTACATCGTCCGCTGGGATTGTGAAAACAATACGTGGGCTTCTTCCAATAGTATGGAGGCGGACGAGACATTTACGTTTGCCATCGACATCACCGGTACCGTGTGGGAATCGTGGCTCCAAGGTGCTGGAACTGCTGGCACACGGGGTATCGCTACCAATTTTTCTACCGATCAGGGAAAAGTATCCCGCAATGGCGACCGTCTCTACCATATATCGGGCAATATCTATGGTAAGACGCTCAATCTTGCGCAGTTGGCGGAAGACGGACTGACGCTCAATACCGGCATCACTGTCAAGGTCTATTCCAACCTCTTCGGCTTCGAATATACGGCTTCCAATCCGGGGGCTGCCTGGTGGCTCAATCCGTCCGATGATGTAACGGGCAACAGCGATTGTCTCTTCCGAACCGCTCCCTATACAGGCTCCCGCAAAGGCAGCGAGTTCTATACCAACGACTTCGACGGTAATATATATACCTCTATCAATCAGAAAGGCTATGCCGCGCCTTGTGTGAATACTGGCACCACTCCTTCTACTCCCGATACTCCTGACAAACCCGATGTACCCGACACCCCTGTTACCGACGGCAGCCAGGTCTATCTCTTCCCCTCCGACAAACAGGGACGCGGCTATATCAACCGCCCATACCAACGCTACGAGGCGGAACCCGGCTTGTGTACCTCCGACGGTACATTCCTTGAGGCTTCCGATGACCAGCGTCTGCTCCAGTCCGAAGCATCCCACCAACAGGCACTCAACCTCACGGCAGTGGGGCAGACCGTTTCTTGGGTCGTCGATCAGGCAGGCGACGGACTTACTGTCCGCTTCTCTCTGCCCGATAGCAGCAACGGACAGGGTACAACGGGTACGCTGGATGTCTATGCCGGTCAGGACAAAGTCGGTACACTCAATCTCAATTCGTATTGGGCTTGGCAGTATTGTGACGGCACCTATCCCGACAACAATCCCCGTACAGGCAATGTGGTCATCCGTATGCGTTTCGACGAGACGCATATCCGCCTCTCGCGTTCCGTCAAATCGGGCGAGACGCTTACGCTCCAAAAAGTGGACGGCGGCTCTACACCCTACACCATTGATTTTGTGGAACTGGAGCCTGTCCCCGCCGCTGTTACCTACGACCAACTGAGCGGCGACAAAGTCCGTTTCGACGGTAACGGAGATGTCGGCGACTTTATTATGAACAACCAGGGACGTACCGTCTATATTCCCGAAGGTACATGGAATTGCAGCAAGCGTATCTACTTGCGCAACGCCGATGGTACACGTGTCATCGGTGCTGGTATGTGGTACACCACTATCTATTTTACTGCCCCTTCCGACAACGCTTCTACCTATAGTTACCGTGGCTTTGAGGCAGACCGCAGCAACCTGCTTATCGAGGGACTTTATCTCAATACCGTCAACAACTGCCGTTATTACAACAACGACGACTCCAAACAGGTCGGCAAAGGCTTTATGGGCGGAATGGGGCGCAATAGCGTCATCCGTGGTTGTTGGGTGGAGCATTTCGAGTGCGGGGCATGGATTGCCGATTATACCGGTTCCGGCTCTTCCAATCTCTTGGTGGAGCACTGCCGTTTCCGCAACAACTATGCTGACGGCATCAACTGCTCGCACGGCAGCAACGGACATACAATCCGCTATTGCTCCTTCCGCAACAACGGAGACGACGACATGGCTTCGTGGTCCACTGCCAGACGTTGCAGCAACATTACTTTCGCCTATTGTACTGCTGAGAACAACTGGCGGGCTTCGTCCCTTGGCTTCTTCGGCGGCGACAACCATACCGCCCACCATCTCTATATAGCCGATGCCTTGGAATCCGGCGCACGTGTCAACTCCGACTTCTCCGGTACGGGCTTTACCAATAGCGGCACCATCGACATCCACGATGTTACTGTCGACCATTGCGGTTGTACCGCGGGCGACAAAGGTACTGCGGGCGACTTCTGGGGCAGCGCACAGGGAGCGTTCAATATAGGCAAAACCGCCAACTACCCGATCTACAACGTACATCTCAATAACATCAATATCAACGGCTCCCGTTGGAATAACTTCTATGTGCGTGCTGGCAGCAACAAGATTACGGGTATGGAGTTCAACAATATCCATATCGATGGCGGCAACTTCGGTATCTTTTTCTCCAATGTCAGCGGCTGTACGGGTTCGTATTGCCATTTCAATGCCGTCAATCTCAAAAATGCGGTGTTCAATGGTTCTGTCCCCTTTACTTGGACGGAGCGTTTCGACTGCCCCTCCGAGGAAAATACCGGTGAACTGCTGCCGGCTGTATCTTTCCAAACCACCAAATCGCTGATTGACGGCAGACTGGTCATTGTCCGTGATAGTACCGCCTACGATGTCTTGGGATGTAAACTATGATAATTAACGTCTGTTCGATATAAGCATAATGGCAAATTTTGCCGCCGTAGGCGAATAAGATTTATAGCAATTTATGGCTGCAAAAGCAAAGTCTAATAAATACAAGGGTTCTTCTGCCGAATATATGGGAGAGAACATCGGTAACCGCACCAAAGTGGAACTGGGGCACCGTGTGGAAATCATTCCCGACAACCAATAAATCATTCCTATAAATCATAATACCGATTTTATACCCTTTATGCACTGTGGACGTTGCATAAATTGCATACCATCTGGGGACGCGGACACCTCGTCCGCAACCAGTTTGGCACATACTGAATAACAATACTACGCACTTGGGAGACGACGCGGATCGCGTCGTTATGCGCCATAGTCGCACTGAATGTCGAAGTGCCACAAATCCCTCCAAACCGAGTTAAACTCCTTATCCCCTGTCGTTATCGGCTTCGCTGAACTACCTATACGTTTCTTAATGTCTTTTGGAGGGTACTAAAATGCTGTTTTTAAGACTTTTGTACTATTTTTCCCTTTGTCCCATTACTACTTTTTTTGATGCGGCTGCCCTTCTCTCAGTAAAATATAATTTGTGGATGTCGCGTTTTTTTTGTACCTTTGTCGCACTTTTGGGCAAACGGAGTGTTATACTCTGCCAAAGTGATACAAAACGAATAAATAAAACTACTGATATATATATACTTAATAGCATTTTGAATAAGATGAAAATCAAATTCTTTACTCTTACAACCATTGCACTCCTTTCTACCGCGATGGTTTCGGCACAGGAAGTGAATAAAGCAACCGTGGAAAGTCAGGCCAAAGCCGCACAGACAGCGGCTGCAGACCTCAAAAAAGTGGATACTGGTGAGAAAGCATGGAAATTCTCAGGTGTAGTAGGACTTAATGCCGCTGCCACAGGGCTTTGGAATTGGGCTGCCGGTGGTAACAACAACGTTAATGCCGTGGCTTCCACCAAACTGCGTATTCTCTATCACGAGAACAATATGGCATGGGATACCAACCTTGACCTTGAGTATGGTATGTCGTGGATTGACCAGGATTTTGACAAGTTCCAGAAGTCGAGCGACCGTATCAATTTTACAACCAAGTTCGGTTGGGAGTTCCGGAAATCATGGTATCTGACCATCCTGGGCGGTTTCCAGAGTCAGTTCGACCTCGGCCGTAACTACAACGGTACTGCCGCCTTCGACCCGATTATCTCCAAGTTCTTGGCTCCTTCTTACACCGACATCTCGGTCGGTATCGACTGGAAACCCAACGACATATTCTCGGTCTACCTCTCTCCTGTGGCAGGACGTCTCACCACCGCCTATGTGAGCAAGCGCCTCAACGAGAAATATCAGGAGAACTATCCGCTTGTAGAGGGCGAGGAAATAACCGGTCTGGAGTATGCGCTCAAAGACAAATACTCGGTTTGGAAATACACTACCGACGAGCAGACAGGAGAGGTGCTGAAAGACTACCAAAGCAATATCCGTTGTGAGTTGGGTCTTTCGCTTAAAGGGACTATCAACTACACCTACAAAGACCTCAAGATTATGACCACCCTCGGTCTCTATACTCCCTATGCGTGGGATAAGACCAAGATTTATACCGATGCCGATGGCAAGATGTATGCCGACCTGGGTAACGGCAAGGATTTCTCGGGTATGGAGTTCACGGGCTACCGCGACAACAACCGGCGTTTTGGCAATTTTGATGTGGATTGGGATGTGGCTATCTCGTACCAGTTCCTGAAGTGCCTGCAGGTGTCCCTGACCACCTCGATGAAGTACTACAACGGCGTGAAGATCGACAAGACCATTACTGCTGCCGACGGCACGAAAACCGTTACCTCCGGCGAGCGTATCCAGTTCAAAGGCATCCTCGGCATCGGTATCGGCTACTCGTTCTGACAATGCGCAATGCACAATGAAGAGGCACCTGTCTGTGTAATAATTCCTAATTCGTAATTCCTAATTAGAATAGTGGATTCCTTAGATTCGTTGGAGCGCAATTTGCAGACTTTGCTGGAACGCTATGTCGCGTTGCAGGAGGAGAACGATGCTCTGCGGGTTAAGAACGAGGGACTCAAACAGGATTTGATAGAGAGCCATGCCGAACTGAACGACCTGCGCGAAGAATGTCGAAATCTGCGCCTTGCCAATAGTATGCTCGGCTCGCAGGAAACCCGCACCGAGGCGTATGGCAAACTCACACAGATGATCAGGCAGGTGGACAAAGCCATCGAGTTAATGCGTAATGCGTAATGGAGCCTAAACAACATATCACTTTGCGGATAGCAGCGCATACGCTGGCATTGGATATTCCGCGCGATCAGGAACAGTCCTACCGTGAGGCGGGTGATTTCCTCAACCAACGCTATATGCTCTATGCGCAGCGTATGCCCAAGGCGTCAGAGGCGCAACTATGGCTCTATGTCGCCCTCGAGGCGGCACTTAACTGGAAAACCGCTGTGCGTACCAAGAGTCTCGAACCCGTTGAGCAGAAACTTACGGCGTTGAATACCCTGCTGCTGCAAGCATTGGCAGGTGGCAAACTGCCGGATGAAATAAAATAACAAACCATAAAAACAATAAATATATATGATGTTACTCGAAATTAGTGCAGTACTCTATATCTTAATCGCCGTGGGCTGTGCCCTCGTGGGAGCAGGTATATGCTATGTGATATTTCGCTATAGCAGTGCCAGCCTCGTCAAAAAGGCGGAAGCAGAAGCGGAAGTACTGAAAAAGAACAAGATTACAGAGGCAAAAGAGAAATCTATTGAACTCAAGTTAAAGTACGACAATGAAGTCCGTGAGCAGGAAAAGAAACAGCAGCAGCGCGAGCAACGTCTCCAGCAGCGCGAGCAGCAACTCAACCAGCGTCAGGGCGACATACAGCGTGCGCAGAACGAGGTGAACCAGAAGACACAGCAACTCGACCAGCAGCAGAAAGCCATTGATTTCAAGTCGCAGGAGATTGAGCGTATGCACCACCAGGCGGAGCAGCAACTGGAGCAACTGAGCGGTATCTCGGCGGAGGAAGCCAAGAAACAACTCATCGAGGCACTCAAAGACGAGGCCAAGACGGCTGCTATGTCGTATGTCAACGAGATCATGGACGATGCACGCCTTACTGCCAACAAGGAAGCCAAGAAAATCATTATCCAGACTATCCAGCGCGTGTCGAGCGAGACTGCTGCCGAGAATACGGTTTCCGTCTTCCATATCGATAACGACGAGGTCAAAGGTCGTATCATCGGGCGTGAGGGACGCAATATCCGTGCCCTCGAGGCCGCTACGGGTGTGGAAATCATTGTGGACGACACGCCTGAAGCCATCACTCTTTCGGCATTCGACCCTGTACGCCGCGAGATAGCCCGTCTCAGTCTCCACCAGTTGGTACAGGACGGACGTATCCATCCTGCGCGTATCGAAGAGGTGGTTGCCAAGGTCTCCAAGCAGGTCGAGGACGAGATTATCGAGACCGGTAAGCGTACCACTATCGACCTCGGTATCCACGGTCTGCACCCCGAACTGGTGCGCCTGGTGGGCAAGATGAAATACCGTTCCAGTTATGGTCAGAACCTGCTCCAGCATGCGCGTGAGACGGCTAACCTCTGTGCCGCAATGGCGAGCGAACTCGGGCTGAATGTCAAGGCGGCGCGCCGTGCCGGTCTGCTCCACGACATAGGCAAGGTGGCGGACGAGGATGTCGAACTGCCGCACGCAGAACTCGGTATGAAACTCTGTGAGAAATACGGCGAGAAACCCGACATCTGCAATGCCGTCGGTGCACACCACGACGAGTGCGAGATGAAGACGCTTATCGCACCTATCGTCCAGGCATGCGATGCTATTTCCGGCGCACGCCCGGGTGCCCGACGCGAGATTGTGGAGAGTTATGTCAAACGTCTCAACGACCTCGAGAATCTGGCTATGTCTTTCCCCGGTGTTATCAAAACCTATGCCCTGCAAGCCGGTCGCGAACTGCGTGTCATCGTCGGGGCGGACAAGATCAGCGACAAGGATACCGAACTCCTGTCTTTCGACCTCGCCAAACGTATCCAGGACGAGATGACCTACCCCGGTCAGGTCAAGGTAACGGTTATCCGCGAAACCCGCGCCATCAACTACGCCAAGTAAATCTTTTGCAGATAGTACACAAGAGGCTGTCTAACAAGTATAGGCAGCCTCTTATTTTGGTGGGAGACGACGCGGCTCGCGTCGTCAAGAGCAATCTTTTTCTGAAGAACAGGTATTCTTTTTAACTTGTTAGACACCCTCTTTATTATAGGTAGAAGCCTTTTGTCATCTCTGCGTATTCCTCGCTTCGTGGCGAGGTGGCGGATTCTATATGGAATATCTGTGGAACGGGTGGCGTCTCCGGCGGGGTGGGGGAAAACTCTGTTAGAATACGCTTTGCGGGTTTGCCGGGCTTGCTGTGTACGCGGGTAAGACGGTTGCAATAAAGTCCGTTCTCTTTGCCGATACGGATAATATCGCTCTCCGCTTCGGCGGGCAGGATAAAAGCAGCGGTACCCCGCGGAGCAAGCAGTTGCGTTGTGCAACGGAGCAAATCTGCGTACGGAAGCGAGTCGGTATGCCGTGCCAATTCGCGCCCCCAGTCGGGGTTCTTCAGACTGTTCTGGAAATACGGCGGATTGCTGACAATCAGGTCATAACGCTTGTCCGGCTGCCAATCCTGCAATGCTGCCAAGTGAGCCTTCAACCGCTCCACCCAATGGCTCTGCGCAAAGTTTAGCCGTGCCTGCTCCACCGCCTGCGGCTCTATGTCTATCGCATCTATCTGCGCTGCGGCAAACCGTTGTGCCAGCATCAGTGCCACCAGTCCGCTCCCCGTCCCAATGTCCAATATGGTGTATGGTGCATTGTCCATTGTGCATTGTCCATTGTGCATTGTCCACGCCCCAAGCAGCACCCCGTCGGTGCCTACTTTCATCGCACAGCGGTCGTGCCATACGGTGAACTGCTTAAAACGGAAAAACGGCGAAGACAAGATAATTACAAATTACAAATTCCGCATTACGCATTCTGCATTGTGCGGGTGTTCGTGGTGTTCGGTGTATGAATGAATGCCCAGATAGACGCTCAGTGCAATAAACAGCCCCGCGCAGATATAGCGGAACCATTTCTCGAACACGCCCAACTTGTGCGTCAGGCTGCCGATACTCACTGCGCTGTAACTGATTACCCACGCTATCAGCATAATAGGCAGACCCGTACCCAATCCGAAGACCACCAACATCAGCCACGATACACTCGTCGGCATCGCTACCGCCAGGTCTATCATCGTGATGAAATAGATCAGCCGGTGCGGGCAGAACGCCACGGCAAAGAATATACCCAGCAAAAACGACCACAGCCAACTCGATTTGCTGTCGGCGTTTTGCAGCCATTTGCTCACTCCGTGGTCGTGCTCGTGATGGTGTCCGCTCAGCAGCAATACCACGCCGCACAGCAGCATAAACCCTGCCAGTATGGGTTCGCCGTATTGCTCTATTACCCGCTGGATACCGTCGGTTTGTGCACCGAGAAGAAACGGAATACCCAATACTATATAGGTGCATAGTTTGCCCAGTACAAACATCACACCATTTACAAGCACCTTGTGCTTGTCGCTGATTTCCTTGTCGATGTACCCGATAGCGGTGATGCTCGTAAACAGGGTGCAAGGGTCTAATATGGTCAGTAGCCCCAATACAAAGGCTGTCAGAAATTGCATAATATATATATAATGTGTGTGCCTGTGTATGGCACGATTTTCGCATTTGGTTTGCAAAGTTACGACAATTTTCGTATCTTTGCAAACCGAAATGAAAAAACTGCTCCGAATACTCCTCTTTCTGCTCCTCTTGCTCACTGCGGCGGGGCTGTCTTCCTGTGGCGGCTTTGACCGCGACGGCAAACGGCTGCAAAAGGCACTGCTCCGCCAGGAGGCATTCGCCGAGAGCCGTACTGCCACGCTGGCGCAGTGCCTGCAACACAACTCGAGTTTCGACTCCGTGCGCATCATTACACAGGATTCCGAGCATATCCTCTTCTATATCTTCGACAAGCGTAATCTGGTCTATTGGTCCGACAACTGGCTTGCCACCGATGAGGTGGTGCTTGTTGGCTACGACCGCTGGTGGTACTCGCGTTTCCGCAATGCGCATGCGGTGGCACGCTGGACAAAAGCGGGAGAATACAATATCCTGACGGTTATTCCCCTCAAATACGCCTATCCCATAGGAGGCTCCCGGTTCCAAAACAAGTTTATTCCGCCTTTCCGGGGCGATGCCGGCTACGACATCTCCCGATACCACTCCGCCAATGGTATGGAGATGTTCTCCGCCGACGGCGATTTCCTGTTTACCCTCCTTCCGGAGCAGCGCGAGTCGGTTGCCGAATTGTCCAAAACAACTATTGACGAGTCGTTTACGTTCAGGCAACTGTCTTCGGCGGAGAATACCGGCAACCGACGCACGGCACGCGTGCAGGTCTGGTTTATTATTTCTATGGCGTTGATGGGAGCGTTGCTGCTTCTGGGTATCTTGGTACTGATACGCTACCGAGGCTTCCGCAATATGTCGCTCCGTATGCGCTTCGTTTATGTCATCATCGCCTGTATCCTTGCTAGTTTTGTCTATGTCTTTGCCCTTTCTATCCGCTATGTGCGCTCCAACTACGAGCAACGCCAGCAGGATATACTTACTTCCAAATGCAAATATGTGCAATCCTATCTCCAGAGCCTCTACTATTGGGATATGTCCCTTACGCAGGCGAATACCGCGGGGCTTAATGTCGATCTCCGCGACCTGAGTCTCTCGGCGGGAGCGGATATCCATGTCTATGATAATCAGGGGGTACTGGTCGGTTCATCTACCCCCGGACTCTTTACCAATGGTCTGCTCTCCACACGCATCTCGCCCAAACCGTTCTTCTCTCTGCAGGACACGCTTGTGCAGTATGAGCAGATAGGCGATATGCGCTATCTCTGTGCCTACGCTCCTTTCTACAACGGTTCGTATGTGCAGATCGGTTATATTAGCGTACCGAGTTTTGTGTCCGAGATTGAGAAAGCCCAAGAGGTGGACAACCTACTCGCACGCCTCCTCCCGCCCTATCTGGTCGTGCTGCTGTTGGCGTTCCTCGCTGCCTATCTGGCTGCACGCAGTATGACCGCACCATTGAGTATGCTCACCGACAAGATGCGCCATTTCCGTATCGGTAACCCCGACAACCATATCGATTACAAATACCACGATGAGGTGGGCGAACTGGTGGAACGCTACAATGCCATGGTCGATCTGATGGAGCAATCGGCTGCCCGTCTCGCCAAGGCGGAGCGTGAGGGCGCATGGCGTACCATGGCACGCCAGATTGCCCACGAGATCAAGAACCCCCTCACCCCGATGAAACTCACCATCCAGCAACTCCGCCGCCTCAAAGGAACCGACCGGTTCGATGCCTATTTCGACAAAGCCGCGCCTATGCTCATCGAGCAAATCGACAACCTATCGCATATCGCCACTTCGTTCTCTACTTTTGCCAAACAGCCCGAAGTGTCCGCTTCCGAAGTCGATGTGGCGCAGAAATTGACCAATGTCATCACACTCATTCGCAACAACCCCGCCGCTGTACCGGTGCGCTATATCGGTCCCGACCACGGCGTGCCGGTGTGGGCGGATGCCGGGCAGATCTCCCAGGTCTTCACCAATATCCTGCGCAATGCCATCCAGGCTATGGAGGGACAGGAGAATGCGGATATCATCGTCATCCTCAAGGATGCACCCGAGCCCGACTATATGGTCATCTCCTTCTCCGACAACGGCCCCGGTATCCCCGAGGACATCCGCGAGCGTATTTTTATGCCCAATTTTACTACCAAAAATACGGGTATGGGGCTCGGTTTGGCTATCTCAAAGAATATAGTAGAGGGGTCGGGCGGGAAAATATGTTTTGAAACATCTGAAAAAGGCACTACTTTCTTTGTCTATCTGCGAAAAAAGCAGTAATTTTGCCCCGAAAAACCTAGAAAATCTAGAAAATCTAGGATTTCTAGAATTTCTAGAATTTCTAGGATTTCTAGAACTTCTAGAATATCTATAAAAAAAAACAAACTCCTTAAATATAATTGCGATGAAAGTCGAAACAATCATGCAGCAACTGGCTGCGAAACACCCGGGCGAAGCAGAGTATCTGCAAGCCGTTCAAGAGGTTCTCGAGTCTATCGAAGAGGTTTATAATCAGCACCCTGAGTTTGAGCAGGCGAAGATTGTCGAGCGTATGGTAGAACCCGACCGTATCTTTACTTTCCGTGTTACGTGGATTGATGACCAAGGTCAGGTGCAGACCAACCTCGGCTACCGTGTGCAGTTCAATTCGGCTATCGGTCCGTACAAAGGCGGACTGCGTTTCCACAAAGCCGTTACTCCGAGTATGCTCAAGTTCCTCGGCTTCGAGCAGACCTTCAAAAATGCCCTGACCACCCTCCCCATGGGCGGTGCAAAGGGCGGTTCCGACTTCGACCCCGTGGGCAAGTCCGATGCCGAGATTATGCGTTTCTGCCAGGCGTTTATGCTTGAGTTGTGGCATTGTATCGGTCCCGACCAGGACATCCCCGCAGGCGATGTGGGCGTAGGCGGCCGCGAGATCGGTTTCCTCAATGGTATGTATCAGAAACTCGCACGCGAGTACCATACCGGCGTCCTTACGGGCAAGGGAATGACGTGGGGCGGCTCTATCCTCCGTCCGGAGGCTACGGGCTTCGGTGCGCTCTATTTTACCCAACACCTCCTCCACAAAGCAGGGCACGACATCCAGGGCAAGACCATCGCCCTCTCTGGCTTCGGCAACGTGGCATGGGGCGCAGCCACCAAGGCTACCGAACTCGGTGCCAAAGTGGTGGCTATCTCGGGGCCTGACGGTGTATGCCATATCCCGGGCGGTATCACCAAGGAGATGATCGACTATATGCTCGTTATGCGTTCTTCCAACCGCAACAAAGTACAGGATATGGCGGATAAGTTCCCCGCTTTGGCTACGTTCACCCCGGGCAGGAAAGCATGGTCTGTTCCGTGCGACATCGCTTTGCCGTGCGCTTTCCAGAACGAACTGAGCGAAGACGATGCCCGCGAACTGAAAGCCAACGGATGCTGGTGCTGCTGTGAGGTCAGCAATATGGGCTGCCAACCGGGGGCTATCCACTATTTCCTGCACAATGGTGTCCTCTTTGCGCCGGGTAAGGCGGTCAATGCAGGCGGTGTAGCCACCTCGGGGCTCGAGATGACGCAGAATGCCGAACACCTCAGTTGGACGGCGAAAGAGGTCGATGAGCGTCTCCACCATATCATGCAGTCTATCCACGAGCAGTGTGTCCGTTTCGGTACGCAGCCCGACGGCACGATCGACTATGTCAAGGGTGCGAACATCGCAGGCTTTATGAAAGTCGCCCAAGCCATGCTCGAACAAGGAATCCTGTAATAGAAACTATACGGTCTTTCTATAAAATCAAAAATCTCCGAATCCCCCCAAAAAAATCTAGAATCTCTAGTTCCTCTAGTTCCTCTAGTTCCTCTAGTTCTTCTAGTTCCTCTAGTTCCTCTAGTTCCT
>ERZ808242.147-NODE-147-length-54931-cov-5.924685_pt1 | contig 54931 bp, 57 predicted proteins | sample MGYA00521244_ERZ808242 | MGnify/ENA primary metagenome ERZ808242 (study PRJEB31516, sample SAMN03275573) | gut metagenome | biome: mammalia-associated habitat; material: feces | host: Papio cynocephalus | place: Kenya | collected 2012-07-27 ... | reverse complement strand
GCATCCCCCTGGATTCGGTTGTATGTTCTGATAATCCATTCAGCAATGATTTGGACCTCGAATCGTCCCTGAATGCGTGATTTCCGCGTGAGATGAGACTATCGGCCTGATTTCAGACCGGACCGCATTCCCTCTTTTTTCCAGACTCTTAGACGGCCTGACGGACTGAATAACGGCTTTACGGCTATAAAAAATAGCCGTTTTCGCCCAAAACGGACGAAAACGGCGGAAATTAAGTGGCTGGCACTCGGTTTTTCATCCGAAGATGGCGTTCTCCACCGTTTTCGTCGCATCGGCGAGCTTCCTTGGATCGGCGTAGATGTAGTTCTCGTAGGTCGTCCTCGCGCTCTCATGGCGCATCATCCTGCGGACCGTGTCTATATCCGTACCGGCATCGACCATCGCCATGCAGTAGAATCTGCGGAGCGTATGGCAGGTCGCGTATATCCCCGTCTTCTCGAACAGCTTCTGAAGGATTATATTCACATGTTCGATCGTTCCCGAAATCCCGCACCTCTTGCTGTCCATCACAATCAAATGATTCCCGGAGCGGTCGCCGTTGGAAAGAAGAATCGAATTGCGATAGGCCAGATAGTCGTCGATGCACTTCCTGACCGTCGGCGGGATCTCCATCACGACGACCTTTCCGTCGGGACCGTGGCCCTTCCCGTAAACGGTGAGCCGGTTTCCATTGATGTCCGACAGCTTTATCGTCGCTATCTCGGCCCTGCGGAGCCCCATCCCCCCGCCCAGCGCGAGGACCAGCTTTTCGGAGACGTCGGCGGAATCCCACAGGACTTCCCACTGCTCCTTGAATATCCACGACCTCTCGACCGTCTCGGGCGACCACACCAGATCCGCCCGATGGTACGGGTTCACGCCGAACCAGAATTCGAGCATCTTGCCGAGCCTTCCGAGGTATCTCCTGAGCGTCCTCTGCTTGAGGCCCTTGATGCTGTTGCGGAGATGGCGGATGTGATGGTAGTCGATGTCCTTCGCGCGGACTGGACCGAACTCTTTGACCAACTCCCCGTACCCTTCCTTTATCGAGTAGGTTATCGTCTGGAGGGAACTCGGGCGGAGGCCCCTTTCGGCCTGATCCCTGATGTATCCGTTCAGAAGCTCCTCGAACTCGCGCCATTCCTCGGTATCCTCCATCTCATCCGGCCGCATCTTCATGGATTCCGAGATGGAGATTCCGGTGAAGTACCGGACGAATCCGTCGAGGTTGAAGATGATCTGCTTAGAGACGGCCGGAATCAGATCGGATGTCAGCTTGCCGATGTGTTCGCAGCACTCAGAGTCTATTTCTTCGATGCTGGCTACGCCCAGCTCCTTCTCCAGGATGCGACAGCATATGGTTATGTGGATGCGCTTCTTCCTGATGGTTGCGGCGGCGTATCCCAGGCTGTCCAGATGTTCTAGGTACTTGTCGAGTTCATTCTCGAAGAGGAACCGCCCCATGTGTCCGACGAACCAGTCCTCCTTCGAGTCCGGATCGATGACACTGAACGGATTGAAGTCTGTTATGAATGCTATGAACCTGCCGGTATGGATCAGAGCCTGCCTGACGATGAATGGAGTGAGACCGTCGGCCTCCATCCTCGCGGATACGTCGGCCATAAGCTCCGGCGTCATGCAATCGGGATTCGTCGGAGGGCATCTGGCCAGGAATGCGCGGATGCTGCCTATGATGCTCATCGCGCCGCCCTTTGATTTCCCTCCTTCGATCAGCGATTCCCGATACCTTTCCAGATGCTTTCCGTAGATTTCCAAATTCGGTTTTATATAGTCCGTATCAGTTCTTGCTGTGACCATAGTCTCATCACCTTGGTCGGGTCCGCTCTTGATTGGCGTCGGGCGCGGACCCTTTTTCACCGCTTTCTTTGCGATTGGATTGGTAATCCCGCTCATTGGTATTTATATCTTTCAATTGCAATACTTTTTACTACAATTGTAGTATATTAAAACTCGTATAAGATAATTTATAATACGATTGAAGTAATCATCCCAACATGAAGGCCGCGACCTCGATAAACATACAGGCGGCGCACTTCGCCAGATGCAGCGAGATCGTCGAAAAAGGGGAGTTCGATAGCATCTCGGAGGTCGTGGACTTCGCCTTGAGGCTGTTCTATTACCATCTCAAGTTCCACGGGGATAACGGGATAGCGCACATACCGCGCATCGGCCCCAAAAAGAAGATCTCACTACGTGTGAACGACTGGGTGATGGACGGGTTCTCGAATCTGGGGATTCTCACCCGGGCCGAGGTGTTCGACTATGCGCTGGACCATTTCTTCTCGATGCGCGACGATATGATAAATACGGACTCGGATATCCGAACGCGACGATATGATCTCGGACGACCTCTATTTCACATCCCTTAGCGACCGCAACGGGATCTCGCTGCTTCTCACGATCAACGGCTCGGACAGGCTCGTTCCGAGGGATGAGCTAATAAGAAGCCTGGGGTACCGCCAGGTATGCGTCGCCAACTTCATGGAGCGCGCCGAGGCGGAAGGACTCGTCGATATCATCGTTGAAGAGCGTCCACGCCGCACGTTCTACCTGAGATGCACCGACTTGGGATTCCGCGTCTCGAAGATCGTCTCGGCGGCGTGCCTGGATGTCTACGGAACGGAGGATGTGCGCGACAAAAGCGTTTGCATGATGCACGGGGACCCGATCCTTAGATGGATCCTGGACAATCCCGGATGCTCCGTCCGCTCGCTGATGGACGTGAAGTCCTCGTCGAAGGCCCTCAAGCCGATTCTTTCCGCCATGCAGTCGGAAGGACTCGTCGAGATGCAAAAGAACGGGAGGACGTGGTCCATCGATCTCACTGATAACGGGGAGAGGATGGCCGCGGCCCTGAAGGATGCCTTCGCGCTCATTACAGAGAACCGCCCGGAGTTCGTCCTGCACCGCGCCGCGGAGAAGTTCCTAGGGGAGCATCCGGAGTATGCCGGATTCCTGAATGAGAGCCAATCCGAGGTCCTAACCCAGGAAAGGGCGGTATCGATTCTGGAAATGGCGGATGCGGACCCGGACCGCGCCAGATCGAGGACGATCTCGGATGCGGTCGTGTCCAGGCTGCTCCGTCAGAGCGGATTCGGCGATGCCGCCGACGTCTTCTTCCGCAACCGGACGGAATGATTCCTTATCCGGCCCCCGGAGGGGCCGGGATGTCCTCACCTCTTCTTCGCTCCCCTCCTGCTGGCGGCAACCGGGACCTTCCCGGATGTCTCGATCTTCGTCTCGGTTGCTTTCTTCCTGGCGGGCTTGACGGCCTTCGGCATCGTCCCGGCATCCTTCCTGGCCTTGTAGTAGTTGCCCGCGTTGACGCCGGACCTGAACTTCAGTCCGGACATGGCCGTTTCCTCGAAATTGTCGGCCATGCGCTTCTCTGCCCTCCTGCCCTTGGCGGTCTTGCCTTCGGGAGCCATAAGGCCGCGGTCGTGGTCGGACCTCGCCTGGGGCGTGTCGCCGTGCTTCTTCGTCTTCCAGTAGTATCCGTTCGGGGGCGAGTCGATGGCGGACGCGCGGACATACGACTCGGAGACGGTGCAGGCCTCTTCGAGATTGGACGCGGAGTTGAACTCCCGCACCTGGCTTCTGTAATAGGGCTTCACCTCGCCGCCCTCGTTGAAATGATACGGGGACCTGGCCAGCCCTCCCCTCGTCGGATCGGTGTGGCGGAGATGGTGCGTGAACTCGTGTACCAGCGTTTCCTCGCTCCATCCGGGACGGAGGATTATGACGGGGGTCTTCAGCGATGAGTTCTCGTACACGGGGACGTAGACTCCGTTGGCCCCCCTTCCGGGATTGCCCTCCTTGATGATGAGTCCGAACTGCTTGACGGCGCGCTTGAGCTCCGCGGCGTTGAAGTCGGCGGCGAGTATCTTCCTCGCGCGAGCGGCCTCGTTCTCCGGCATGAGCATGACGATCTCCTTCCCGACGTCGCGGGCGGTTATCGCCGCGTCGGATAGCTCCCTGGCGACGCTGGCGGAGCCCTCGTCGTCGAATCCTTCGAGATCGGATTCGTTGGGATGCTGCCACCATGCCACTATCTGCTCCGGGGTGAATCCGCCCGCGGGCATCGTGAACATGGTTTCCGCGTCCCTCTGCATATCGATCTTGGGATTCCTCTTGCCCCCGTGGCGGTCGCCGCGATGGATGTCCAGCAATCTGGCGTAGATGTACAGATCCGGGACCTTGCCCGTCTTCGGGTCCACGGGTATCTCGAACTTCTGGCCGTTGCGTGCCGTCACCCATACGGTAGGGATGCGGAGCATACCCGTGTCCAGGGAGCCGTCCGGCTGGACGCGGATGAGATCGTATCCCTTGCGGGTCTTGGGTTTCCTGTTGAAGGATATCATCTCAAACCCTCGTGCATCCGTCGGCGAATGCGGACGGCACGTCGATTGAGTCGGAGACGTCCATCCTGGCGTATCCTTGGATGCAGTCCTTGGACTTCTGGGAGCCGGACCTGTGGGCGCGCTTCATCGCCCTCGCCCGCTCCTCGGCCTCGGACCTCGTGTTGCATACAACCGCCTGGATATCGCCTCCCGTCCTGCGGTTCATCTCCATCGCAACCCAGGCGCGGTCCTCCCTCTCGTTGTACATGATGAGCGGACCGCCGTAGCCGATGCTTTTTGCGTATTCCCTTATCTTCTGCTGCTGCCCGACGCGGAGCGCCTTCTGGCGGTCCTTCTCGGCCTTGTTGGAGGCCTTGGCCGCCTTCTTGACCTTGGCGGCCTCCTTCTTCTCGCGCTTGGCCCTCGCCAATTGCTCGTCTGTGGTTAGCTCGTTGCGCGATCTGTATGTCGTTGTCATCTGATCTCTCCCGGAAGTGGTTTTCTCGTTGAGGCAGAGCGCGGCAATCCCCACTCCGAGGGATGCGGCGGAGAGAGCCAGGCTCGTCATGTCCATCCTGTCGCTCCTGCGCTCGCGCTGTGCTTTCGTCAGTTTTCTCATAGCGCCCCCATGTACGGTCTGATTTCCTGCGCCATGAGGCGAAGGTCGTCCGGCCTTACGGTTACATTCGGCATCGCCGAGGTCTTGCGGTAGATCTCCACGTAGTCCAGATTGTCCGCCATCGTCCCCCACCACTTCTCGGAACCCAGCGGGTAGCGGCGGGTGTAGAACGTCTCCGCGTGGCGGTTGAAAAATATCCTGGCCGGCCCGTCGTGGCCGTTGAAGTCCCTGGCGGCGGATTCGGCGCCGGTAGGGTCCTCTTCGGGATGCTCCGGAATCGGGTTCCTCGGAAGGGCGCGTCCTTTCCTGCGGCGGATCATCTCCGCCTCCTTTTCGCGTTTCCGGAGATGACCGCCCTGGAGATCGTGGAACGGTCGTAGCTCCTCTCCGCCGCCTCGATGGCGGCACGGCCCTTGAGCGCCTTGGAACCGCTGACGGTCTTCTGGTCCTTCAGATACGCCTTGCGCGGGTCCTCGCCCGGAATCCTCGAATAGTAGCCGGATTCGCATCTATCCGGAACGGTGCGTGCGACGGTCTCCAGGACGGTCTCCTTCTCTTCCCTCGATTGGATGGCGCTACGCCGCTTCGACGGCATGGACTGGTACGAGCTGGAAAGCTCCCCGCCCTGCGTGGGAAATGCCGTGCGGCCGTCCTTGGCGCGGAGCGCGTGTACAAGCTCATGGACGATGCCGTCGGCTGTCGTCCCCTCTTCGAGGACGATCTCCGGAACCGGGACGCCCTTCTGGGCGCGGACGTAGTATCCCGTGCAATCATCCAGGCGCGGGACCGTGGATATGACCATGGAGCGTCCCTCGGCGAGTAGTTCCAGCTCGTCGGCGGTGAAATGCTGCGCCATGATGCGGCGGATGCGGTCGGCCTCCTTCCTCGGAGAGACGACGGCTATCCTGGCCAGCGCCTTGCGCTTGCGTCCTCTGATCGTTCCCGGAACGGAGTATATCGGGGCATACGGGGTATCGATGCCTTCGATATCGCACGACGAAGGGTCGTCCCACCATTGCCGTACCTCGTCCGGAGTCGGATTCCTGCGGATGACCTTGGCGCTCCTGCTCCCCGAATCGGAGCGGCGCCCGATCTCCTGATACCTTGCCGCCAGGGCCTTTGCCGGGACGCGCCCGTCCTTCCCGACGGGTATCCTCTTCGGCGCCATGCCCTCTCCGCCGCCGGACCTTCGAAGCGGCCGGCGGCGCATATCGTTCTCATCGCGATCACATCCTCTGGATCGTCGATGCTGCAATCGGGGATATGATTCCGAGATTATTAGTTGTATTGCCGGACCGTATGACAAGAAAGATTCGTCGAAGGTTTTCCGACGGGTCCGGCATCCGTAGGATGCGATGCGGGTATTTGGATGAGAGCGATTGCCAGCGGTTGTTTGTACAGAATTGAAGACGTTTTCGATTTCGGATGCCCCCGGACGGGTCCGGAGGCATCGATCGGGTTCCCGTGTTTCGATTGAGCTATGAACTAAGAGATGTATATGTGGTTGAACAATGATGTGGAAATCTCGGTATTGCGACGTAATTTGGAACCGACCGATTATCCATGTCGTGCAGCATATATGGATGTTACGTCCAACCATCAGTTCATACCGGATTGAAATCGTCCGGAATGATGCAAAACCGTATCGTGAACGCTTTAAGATAGCCGCCAGAACGCGCGACGCCTCTTCCTGTTTCCGCTGAAGACGACTTCCTGCGTAGTCACCGTTCCGATGACGCGACGGCATCCGTTTTCGAGATAATCCAGATCTTCCATGAGATTGTAGTAGAAAACATCCTTCCGGAATGTCTTCTCCCCGTATATGTGTGCGATGACCGTCCTGGAATCGTATGCCGTCTTCATGGCATTGCTGAATTGGAGCTGCGGGTCCAGCTTGCCTATCTGATTGCCGACGATCTGTATATTGATGGCGCACCGGTCCAGAACTTCGCGGTTCTCGATGAATGCCTCCATCGTCATACCGTCCACTAGATTGCGGACCTCGGCCAGCGAATCGAGACAGATCTCCATTGCAGACACTATTTCGGGAACGCTCCTGTAGCATCCTACCTTCGTTCTCGTGGCTCCGGACCCTACCTCCTTGGTCCTTTTCAGCTCAAGCATGATGGATCAGCCTCGAATTTCTCATGACATAGGCGGTGAGCTCCGGATTCGTTGCGGACAGATAGACGACGGTATCCAATCCCGTTTCTCTGCGGCACGCCCCGCCGAAGGCGAGCGGATGCTTAGGATTCTCGGCGCTGTCGAGCATCACTTGGATGGGGCATCTTTCGCTGTATAGGCCGACGTAGTAGTTGCCGAACAGCCAGACGTTGCCGTATCCGTACTCGTCGGCCACTTTCGATACGGCCTTCTCGATCTGGGCAACAGTAGGCTGCTTCCACTCCCTTCTGAAAGAAAACACGATGCCGTTCCTCCGAAGGCATATGACATCATCCTGTGATAACGATGGCGGCCTCGCGGATTCGGTTTCACCATGGTCTCCATGAGGTAGAATGTACAGAAATGAACATCGAAACCCTCGAAAAAGTCACCAACGCAAAAACGACAGCCAGATCATCCGGGCGGGTGGGTAGGTACACCCTCGCGCCCGCGTATATATATTTCTTACACCCCCCTAGAAACGGGGGCGTCGGACGGCCTCTCACCCGAATCAATCTTGATGAAAATGAAGGGTGATGAGTACCCGGCGCGGGACCTCGGAGCCCTCGCGGTTTTATCGCGGAACGCCCATCATCCGGACCATGTGGCTGGTGGAAGACGAGCATATGGTGCATACCGAGACGTACCGTTCCCCCGAAGGGATGGAGACGGAGATCTCCATCCGCTTCGGTTCCTCCAATCTGTTCGGCGGGCGGCAGCGCTACAAATGGAAGCGCGGGTGGTTCTGCGCGTACATCGCCATGAAGGATGCCGACTTCGACGCCATCTCCGGAAGACTGACATTCGACGGCAATTTCTCCCGGCTCGACGTCCATGGTGGAGTTACATACTTCGATCGGAAGCCCCCGTTCGATGCCTATTCCAGAAAACCCGGGTATACGACCATCGGCTGGGATTACAACCACGATATGCCCGATGAGAGGTTCATTACGTACCGCTCCGTACTGCGCGAGGCCAGAAGGACGGCGAGATATCTGTCGAAGCTGTACGCGGATGCCGTCGCATCGGCCCGTGCAGATCCAGATGCCCCCGTGAATCCGAACCATCGATTTCGCATGGCTTATGCCATGAGACGCATTCGTCTTCTTCATGTGGGGCATCGGAAACCGCTTAATCCGCTTCAATAAATCCTCTGATTATGTGATCCAGAGCTTGGATGGCATCTCCCAAGCATCAAATACACGTCACGACATGGTTGGACATGAGGGAGGCGATAAGCATGACGTACTCTGCTAAAGACATCGGAAGAGCAACAGTGAGGCTGTCCGTAGATAGCAAGTGCTGGATTTCCAATCTAAAGCTGCAGAAGCTTCTCTATTTCGCATGGCTGGAATACTTCAAGAGAACCGGGAGGCCTCTCTTCGATGAGGAATTCCAAGCATGGAAGTACGGCCCCGTTGTTCCATCCGTCTATTACGAATATTGGTGCAACGCATCCAACATTCTGTTTTCATCCAAGCGCACATCGGAACCGATTGATGATGATACACTCGATTTCCTTCAAGAGATGCTTAAAAACTACGACAAGGTGTCTGTCCGCGAGATGGTTGAAAAATCCCACAACTCCAAGCCGTGGATAGACAATTATGTGGTTGGGAGAAAGAACATCATACCGAAAGCCTCCATGAAGGTGGAATCATCGCGCTTTTCGATCTGAAAACCGATAGAATCATCGAATTGTCTCATTCAGTTAGCCAGATTCTATCCGAGCTTAGCGGCGATCATCTCGATGAATCGAAGTTCGACGATTTCGCAAAACAGTTCAAATCGATTTATGAATGCGGATATAGGCAGCGCTATTCAGAAATTCTGGGGATGTTGGAAGACATAACATCCTGTGAAGGAAATTTAGATGAACTGAATGACGAATCCGAAGACTGCCTTGAAGTCATATCCAGCAATCTGATGGCACTTAGAGAATATCTAAGGGAAAACATCGAAGAATACGGAGAATCCACATATTACGGCGTTTTCAAATTGTCCGATCATGTGGATATCGAGATACATCGGCTTAGAGACCGCCAGAATTTGTATCATGAATTGTCGGGTACCGATGATAATCTCTTCAATCTGTACAAAAAGGCAGAGAAACTAGAACGCAGGTTAGAGAAGGCCAAAAAGTCCATAGAAGACGCCCAGCATAATTCGGAAAGATTGCAGATGCAGATGGTTGCGATACTGGGCATATTCGCGGCCATAGTCATGGCATTCTCGGGCGGACTGGACATATTGAGCGGTGCCATATCAATTTCGGGCGAATCGGACTTATTCAGAGTCGTGTTCGTTGTAATTTTGTGCGGAATCATCCTGTTCAACATATTCGCATTCCTTATGCACATGATTCTTGCCATCATTGATTCATCGAACGTTAAAACCTTCAGACGTTTCCGGTATATGGCAAACGAAACCAGAAAGGAAAAGCTGTCAACATGGCTGGACAAATTTGTTGGAAGTAGATTCATCATAGCCTTCAATGCCATCCTCTTGAGTGCCTTGACTCTTGATGTTGTCCTGATTTTCATTTACTGATCAGAGGGCCAGATTATTTGCCTATCTTTTCCTACTCGACCATCCTTCATTCCAATTAACCCTGATTGAATTCAAGAACGGGAGCAACCAAATATCCAATGCGTCCTACCCTATTGCGTGAAATTCAACCTCTTCGGGAAACGCCCTGTCAGCACAGATGCGGAAACGCTAGAGGCCATCGAGGAAGTGGACCGCAAGATCCGTTCTGGGTACGATCCGCGCGAGGACCCTTCGTCCCCGTATCATCTATCCAAGAATCCCAAGCCGACCGGCATCCAGTACGGCAATACACAATACGCCCTCGTCGAAACCATTCCCTATCTGAAGGGAAGGATGAGAATGGAGGAGCGCGGATACGATCTTTCGAAGCTCGACTACGTGATATCGATCCTGTTGAACGGGGATGCGCTTCCCCGCAGATTCAAACCGCATCGCCTGAAGGGCGACAGAAGCGGATTGATGGAATGTCATCCGGACGGCAACCCGAAGGGCGATTGGGTTCTGATATACCGCTACGACGACTCGAAGCTCGTATTGTATGCCATCAAGACGGGAACGCATAGGGATTGCGGAGTGGATTGATGCAGCCTTTCGATTCGATAGCGAATTTCTCCATACACTGATTGGGGGCCGGAGATTCCCCGGCCCCGTTTCCTTTCACGATTCCTTCGAACCCTGTTCGGCGGACCACTTCTTCAGCTGCCTGGGGTCGTGGCGGAAAACCTTGCTAAGAAGCGTCTGGGTCACTCCCGCGTCGATCAGCGGCTGGAACCACTTGCCCATCCATTCCTCTTCGGTCATCCTGCCGTCCGACGCCTTCCCGCCATCCTCCGGAGGCGGGAGGCTCTTGTAGAATCCCCTTATCGCGCCGATCATCTCATACGATGAGCGTCCGGATATGCACGTCACGAAATCGTGGAACGGGAAGTCCCCGACGATGAAATCCGCCGAGGACAGATTGTCGTAGGCGTACTCGCCCACGGCCAGCGAATCCGGGTCCCTCGTCCATGAGGACGTCGGGACTGGAAGCAGCTCCGTAGGCTCGTTGAATCCCGCCTTCACGTACACGATGGAGCGCGGGTCCATCTCGTAGTGCCGCTTCTCGATGAACCGCTTGGCGGCGGCGTTGTTCTTCTGGAAGGTGCAGTTCACGTTCCCAGGGTCGTTCTCCGCGTCCAGGAAGTTCCTGAACGCTGGTCCGAGATTGCGCATGGCCGGGGAGAGCAGCCATAGGCACAAGTTGAACTTGCGGATGATCCCGCAGAACTTCTTCATGCTCGATGCCATGTCGCCCACGTTGTTCATATCCCCCAGCAGGAAGTTCTGGGCCTCGTCCAGAAGGAGGATGATCATCGTGTCCTTGCGCCCGTGCCTCTCCAACTCGTCCACGACTATGGGGAAAATCTCGCGCATCTCATGGATGGTATGGACTCCCGGAGGCGACTCGGTGGCGAATCCCGACGCCGTCTTCTTCACGAATATCACGTTCGTTATGAGTACGACGTGCTTGGGCGTTCCCTCGAAGTATCCCTCGATAAGGCGCTGGCAGAAGGATACGGCGCAATGCGTCTTCCCGCCGCCCCTCATCCCGTAGGAAACCAACACGGCCCCTGGCTTGAATATGCCCTTGACGTACTCGGATATCCATCCGGAGTCGATCTTCATGGGCGCCTCCCGGAAGCATTGATATAGCCGCGCGATGATTGTCTTCCGTCGGTTGCGCCGTCGCTTGGGGCCGTTGTCACAAGCCCGCGTGCCGGCTTTCCTTTCCTTTTCTTTTCGGATTTCTTTTTATAGTTGCGTGATGATGTCTTACTGTCGGTTGCGCCGTCGCTTGGGGCTGTTGTCACAAGCCCGCGTGCCGATTTATTCACACTCATTGCATAGAATTTCCAGAATAGTTCAGTGTTGTAATCGTTAGGATAGTTTATCGCGTTGCCCGTCACTGAAGCGGCCAAGTCGCTTATCTGGAACAGCTCCGCTAGATACGATTCCTGCATCTGCACGATGATTCTGTCCGACCATAGCACTTCCAGAAATTCATCGCTGATATCGCACGTCTTATCGAATGAGACGACGATGGTCTCGGACAAGTCTACCTCTTCAATGGCCTGAACCAATCTCTGAATGGCTGAGAACACATAGAATGCGTTCTTAGGCCTCTTCCATCTCACCCTCATGTCCGGCTTGATCTTCATCTCCGGAAGAGACAGAACCAGGAACGGAGAGCCGGAAACGCGATCCACTATCTCGGAGAGTCTTTCTGGATGATTCATCCTCAAATCCTTGTAATGAATCTCCTTGTGGCCGCGTTTGTCCACTGACATGGGGATATTCTCGAAAAGCCATTCGTAATCGACCTCTCCGAGCTGCGTGACGGCACTGTACGTTATCGCTTTTCCCAGCGATTGCCCCGTCCTTCCAACACTGCCCGATTCGTCTATCGACCAATAGGATACTTTCTCACGTATGATCCCTCTGATTTCGACAATATCGCGCCCGTAGGCTATGCGGACTAGCTCTTCTCCGCATGGGAGATGGCTGGCATTGAACGATTTCACGCCCACACGGCCGTTTCCGGACGTGCGGTTCGGACGGAGCGGTATGTAAAGCTCCCACATCTCTGCATCATTCATAGTCCATCACCGAACGCATGGGTCTGGTAGTCGCCCGTGTACGACATCTCGGCCTCCCTGTTCAGCAATCCCTCGTCCGACATGACGTAGTAGTACAGCATGAGATAGAGCTTGAACTTCTTCCGCGATGTGTATCCCTTGGCGGGACGCGGGTACTTGGCGGTTATCACGAAGTAACGCCGATTCTCCCACAGCGATCTGCTACAGTTTAGGGCCAGAGCCTGCTCGAAGGTCTCCAGGTATTCAACGCGTGTATCGCCGGTCTTGTACGCGCGTAATAAGTTGCGGTACTCCCCGTTCATGTCGCTTATTGTTTCCTTGTACTTCGGGACGTAGCGCTCCATCGTGCCGCCTCCGCGTATGCTATCAGCATATCCACGATTCCGCGGCCGTCGATATCGGAGCGATATATCCAGTCGGACATCTCGGCCCACGGGTCGTCCTCCGGAGGAACGGTGACATCCGATACTGGGTCGTCGAACATGGCCTCGACGAACGGGACGATCCATTCCTCGGAGTCCTCTTCAGAATCCTCTTCGAAGGGTTCGTCTTCCTCCAAGTCCTCGTCGGAATCGTCTTCGACATCTTCCTCGAAGGGTCCGTCCTCGGTTTCCTCTTCCTCGTGTCCGTTCGGAGTAAAGAACTCTTCCGGCTCCTCCCACGGGTCCTCGTCGGGTCCGAAGATGGATTCCACCATCCGATCGTACTCCTTGCGTCCCATCAGATCCTTCATCGCCTCGTTCCAGTCGAAGTCGTCGTCCGGGTCCACTCCGGGAGCGAGTCCCTTCACGTAGGCGTATGTTATCGGCTGGGTGTTCCAGTCCGATGTAGCGGCCTTCCAGTCCGATTCGGATATCCCGCGCCCTCCCAGGCTGCTCACGTATTCCTCGATGCCCTTCATCCTGGCCCATGCTATGTTCTGCTGGCGGTATCCCTCCACGCGGCGGATGGCAGCCTCGGCCTTGCACAGCTGGCGCAGCGTGAAAAGGTCCTTCAGATGCTCAACCTCGTTGACGGGCGGGGAGCGGGAGTATATCAGATACGGGTTGCGTCTCATCACCTCGGCGCACCATTCCCTGTCCATTATCTGGGATTCCAGGGATTCCGCCTTCCGTTCGAGATAGTCGGATATCTCGTCCCACGTCCATAGGATGGACTTGATCTCCGAGTATGCGGAGCCGTATAGGATGGCCTCGGCCGTATTGGAATCCGGAAGGGAGCCGGAATCGACGGGAATCTGGAGCTGGAAGTCGTTCATGCCTTCCTCCTTCCGCGAATGCGGCGCTCGTTCTCGTCCATCTCGGCGTTGCGGACATCCTTCGCATCGGGCGCGTCGTCGTCCGTTTCCGGAGAGAGACGGGATGCCACGGTGCGGTAGATCTCCGCGCCGGGGGTCTTGTCGTAGGTCATCTCCATCAACAGATCGGAGGTCCGGGCGTACTGGGAGGACTGCATCTCCATCTGCATCTCAAGTATCTGGGATTCCTTCCTGGTCAATTCGGTTGTAAGTTTCTGCTGGTTGTACGCGCTCACCAGCCAGTCCTGGGTAGTGTCGATGCACTGGGGCGCGGGCACGTACTGGTACGAGCGGACCCTGTACGTTATCAGCCCTTTTTTGATGGTGGTCTCGGATACGCGCTCCTCGACGACATCGATTGGACTGACTGATACCCTCGGATAGAGGACCTTCTGGACTATGACGGGGCGGGTCCTTCTGATCATGCCCACATCCAGGCGGAGCGGGGACCTCACGCCGATCATGCTCTTTAGAACCTCCTTGTACGTCTGCTCCTGGAGGCACATATTCCCGTCGCGGTCCCAGTAGTACACGACGGGTTTGATGCTCTCGCATCCATTGGGATACTGGTCGGAGACGATGGTGTGTATGTTGACGTACACGAGTCCGAGTTCCCCGCGCACGTAGGCGAGCGTGTAGCACGAGAGGAACGCGATCACGAATGCGATGTACCATATGTTCGTCGGGTCGATGAACGGCTCTCCGAAGTAGGCGGCTATCGCGGGGGAGAGGCACAGCAGCACGAGTATGAGCGTTACGGGGTCGCGGTGGGGCATGACAACGTGGATGTGCCCGCGGACGCGGGTACCGAGTTCGAAGGCTCCCAGCGAGACGAAGGCCAGAAGGACCGGAAGGACGGCCTCGATGCCCTCCATCGGCGGAGCCTCCCGATCAGGCTCCGTCTCTTCGGCTTGGCGGGCGGGACGGGCGGCGCCGCGTCCATGATGCGTTCGGTCTCGGCGGCCAGCGGGTTCTCTTCGGTCGATTCCTCGGAGACATCTGGCTCTTCGATTTCGTCTACGGATTCTATGATGGATTCGTCTTCAGAATTGTCGTCCTCGGAATCGTCGGATTCATCTTCGGCTTCCTCGATCTCTTCGGAATCCTCTTCGGCGTGTTCCTCGACAACCTCCGTTTCGTCCTCGGAATCGTCGATATCTTCTGATTCCTCTTCGGAATCCTCGGTTTCCACCTCGGAATCCTCTTCCGGAATCTCTTCGACGGATTCCTCGGCATCCTCGGATTCCTCTTCGAACACGAACGGGTTGGACGCCTGGGGGCGCCTCGGCTCCGGCAGAGGCCCGCCCATCCTCCTGGATGCTACGGCCATGGCGTAGGACGAAGCGCGGGCGCGGTTCTCCTTCAGAATCCCGGATGCCAGGCGCATATCCTCCGTGAGACGGGAATCGGCGCCGTTGATGCGGACGAATGCGGACGCGTCCGTGAGACGCGATTCGGCATCGTCGATGGATTCCGTGACGGACATCGCTAGACGGAGAGTGGCATCCACGAGCGAACGCCTCTCGCCCGCGTCCCCGCAGTCGCGGAGACGGCGGCAGGCGTCCTCGAAGGTCCTGTATTGAACGGACGCGTGGAGATATGCCTCCGCGAACTCCACGACGGGATTCATGGGCGCATCTCCAAAACGTAGATCTTGGCCGATACCTCGGCCATGCGGTACCCGCTGGCCAGCAGAAGCCTCGTGCTTTCCCTCAATTCCGCCATCAGAACGGCTGGGTCGCCGTCTCCCGTGCGGATGCCGTTCAACGCCCTCTTGTAGATGTTCGCGTTCGTATGCGCGGCGCAGCAGGCGTCCGTACCCTGTCTGAAAGGGTCGCCCTCCATCGCCAGCGCATCGTATGCACTGATAGGATCCATCGTTCCACACTCCTTCGCAGAATGGATCCATCGTCGCTGTTGCTGCACGGGATATCGCAGGGGCGGATATTAATGGTGCGCGGATGACGATTGCTGTCTATCGTGGAATCGGGATGATCAATAATTGAACATCTTCAATCCATCAATCCGAATCCGAACCAATCGAAGCTATTCCTGTATCTTCTACGGTTTTCCTCCTTTTCCAGATCGAGGGATGATCCGAGCGATTCATTCACGAAGAAATCATGGATGCAGCTGTTGAGCGTTTGTTCCTCGAATATGTTGTACCGGTTAAGGACTGTGAAATCTTCTTTCGTGATCCCGACAGCTTCGAGGAATGTATTCGGATCCGCATTTTCGAATATCTCCTTGAATGTCGTCTCCCGATAGACGCTGATATAAAGGAATTCGAAAAGACGTGCCAGTATGTGGCGCATCTTATTGTCCACTTCCTCCACGGTACCCTTCGGCGTCTCCGATTTGGGACGCAATCCGTTCCTCACGGCGTTGGTGAACGAATCTACATACCATTTCTTGAAAAGGGCATAGCGGCAATCGGAAGGTATGTTGCGGATATCGTTGAGATGGATATTGATGAAACTCTTCAATTGCGATGACGTTTCCCTCGTCCAGACGATATCCTCTCCGAACTCCTTCTTGATATCCGGTATGAACTTCTTGCCGTCCTCCTTTCCACGGGTTATCCTCTTGACGGGCATATTGGTACCCGCCTCATACCCTTTGAGAAACGCATTATGGAACTTATTGTGCTTATTGGAACCATCCATGTAGGCTTCCGGACATGAAGCTTCGGCACGGATATTCTGCAATTCCAGGAACTTGTCGCTCAACTCCTTGTCATCCTCTATCGATGCGAAAAGCTCGAAATCCTCCAATCCTGCTTTGTAGCCAAGTTCATAGGCGCGGGCCGTGATCTTCTTATCGAATTCCTCCGAAGGACTCGGTATCGGCGTCTCTTTATCGTTCTTGTCGTTCTTCTTCTTGAGCTTGGAATGGGCGAATACGCGCTCTACGACCTTGCGCACCTCGTCATCGGCCATCATCAGCGCGATCGTCTCATCATCGCCGATGCGTGTTGTTTTCGAAGTATCGGAGATCTTCTTGGACAACGGCTGCCCGCGCGGGTCCGAGAACTCGGCGAGGTTGTAGAAGACGGCCTCATCGATCTTCTTCGCCATGTTCCCATTCAGATAGATCGGCAGATACTTCACGATCAGCCTGGCGACCTTCGCTCTGACGACGGAGTTCTTCTTCGGATTCTCTCCGGATTCCGTGGCGAATTGAAGTAGAAGCATCGCGGCACGGTCCACATTGAAATCGTAGACGTTTCCGAACTTCTTGACGGATTTACCTTCGTGATACGGAGTCTGTGTGCGGAAGATGGACTGAAAATAGGACTCCGGACTGGCCAGATCCTTTAGGACGAACACGGAGGACCATTGCTTGACGGTGACTCCGAGAGTGAGCTTGTTGACGGTGAGAGCTATGGAACCCAGCATATGCGTGTTGTCCGCCTTTCTGATGCCCGTCATCAGGTAGTTGTATGCGTCCCCTCCCACTCCCGCCTTCGGATCGGAGAGATCGATTATCTCATATCCGTTGAAGTACGGATCATCACGGAGAAGATTGGCCATGGCGGTGGTTGAATCACAAGTAGGCATCAGCCACAGAGAATGACGGTTGCTCGATACGAGTCCGCCTCCCGGATAGTATGGGAAATCATAACCGTCCATGTCGGACGGACTCTTGATGATGTTGAGCCATCTCTTCACCTCGTCCTCGTTGACGAATGAAACCGGGTCATCGGGATTCACGTCGTGACGGGTCTTGAAGAACATATTGAGCGAGAAATAGTACTTCTTGAGTTTCTTGATGGAAACATACACATTCGGCATATCGCCGAACATCTGATTCATATCGTATCCGAATATCCTCATATCAGGAAATTCTGCATATTCCGGATCCACGGTGTTGAAGTCGTTCTCTTCGCTGCGCGGATACTTGTTGCGTTGCTCATCGAAATACGTGTAGGAATAGACGGCATCTCCGAATTCATGGGATGATAGGGCCTTGAACGGAGTTCCGGAAAGGCATATCGTCTTGTCGGTACATATCTTGAATCTCTCGACTATATCCGTAGATAGGTCGTTGATATATGCGACATCGAATTCCTCCATATCCTTGGCCTTCTCTTCGAATGTGCGCTGGGTACGATCGTTCCATGCACCGAAATGATACTCATCGAGAACGACGAGGTCCCAATCGACGGATTGAAGCTTCTTGAGACGGGTCTTTGTCTCCGAGGTATTCCTCTCCTTGCCCAGGAAATTCTGAAGGGAAAGGAACATGACGAACGGGCCGACTTCCTTGGATGGCTGGTATTCGAAACGTCTCAAATCCTCATCGGTGCGATAGGCGTAGTCCTTGGAGATGTGTTTGAGATCGCCTCCCCATGAATCCTCCACTGCCGGAACGAAGGTGAGAATCAGAATCCTGTTCAAGTCCATCTCTTCGCAGAACTTGAACGTCGTATAGGATTTTCCGAAACGCATCTTGCAGTTCATGAGGAATCTGCCGTTCTTGGGATGAACCGTGAAATACTCCTTGAGACGGTCCACGCATTCGCGCTGCTCCTTGCGCGGAGTGTAAACCGCCTTGGTCTTGCCTTCGGTCCTGCATTCCTCGAAGAGTCTCACCAGTTCTTCCAGCGGAACGTTGACGAACCACTCCTGCTCCTTCTCCTGGATCCCCGCCTTCTTGAGCTTGATCATATCGTGAACGTAGTAGTCCTTGAACGATTCGTTACCGGCATCGATACATACGCCCCAATGAAGGATCTCCCTCTTGAGACCGTATCTATCGTAATCCGATTGATTCAGAGCCAATTCAGCCTTCTGCTGGGCAATTCTGGATTCTATGGCTTTCTTGAAAGTCGTACCAGGATTGCATTTCGTCATCCCGATCTTGATTCCGTGCTGGGGGAAGTCGGGAAGTTGATACATATAGAGAAGGATCAGGCTCTTTCCAGTGTTGTTGGAATCGGTGTATTTGAAGATAGTCTTCTTGGATTCGAAGTTAACTGTATCGGTGCTATTGAGAACCGATGATTCCGTAATAGATACTGGGTTCATCGTCACACCTTCTCCTTGATTAAACCGTCTATGAACGCAACCTCTTCATCGGTCAGCCCGTATTTCGCATTCAGATCGGCATCCGTATAGGTATGACTGAAGTCCTGCATGGGGATGAATTGGAATTTCTCTTTGGAAAGGTGAATCGAGCTTATAGAAAGTAGAAGGAGGAATCTATAAAATTTGGTATTCAGATATGAAACATAGTTACAAGCATATTCGTATTCATCTGTCGAATAGAGAACGAGATAGCTTTCCGTGCAGATTTCTCCAGGATTCAATATTCTACAAGTAGAAGTAACCGAGAAGCGCCCATCTTTAGCGGGTTCTCCTGCGTGTTCGGCAGTGGCATAACTTAAGATTACTTTATACTTGGATATTAATTCTTGACCTGATTTAATATCTTGATTGGTAACATATGAAATGCCCGCGCTCGTAAAGAGTGAGATAGGATATTCATCTGTTTGTTTTTCATTACCCCGAACAAATGTTCTGAATCCAAAAATATTGGACGAGGATACAATACAATCGAGCGTATCTTCATGAAAAAGTTTAATTTTCTGAAGTATGGGGATAGCACGATTGTAACGGATGAAAACGCCATGATCCGATAATGAGCGGAAAGAGTTGGATTCCGAATTGTTGGAGATATTGGTAACAGAACACAATCCGTGGTAATCACGATCGATTAAGAAATAGCATATCCCGCCGCCGATGCTCAAGTTCGGGAAACAATCCTTCGCATTGACGAAATCGACGAGTTTCACAATCGAATCGTCGTTGAGCATATCGACACGGAACTCATCTAATCCTTTTCCACCGGCATACCATCTCGCTGGAATGATCATACTGATGTACTTCGGATTGAGCGATTTAGCCTGCATCACGAACTTCTGGTAAATGGGCATCGCGCTCGCCCCATATCCGCCATCGCTAAGCTGATACGGCGGATTGCCGATGATGACATCGAATTTCACGTTCCTGTCCCCATTGAAAAATCTGTCAGCCAAATAGGTTTGAATCTCATCCCCTGGACTGCAATGGATGAAATCGTAGGAATAGTTCTCACGCTGGTTCCTGTCCAGATATTCGGAATTCGAAGGTATCCCGCAATAGATACACCTGTCCTTCTTGATCAGATGATTCGAGATCGGAGTCTTGACGTTCCCTTCGGCATCATCGAACCACGTCCCGTTCCCGATTGCATAGCCGTTGACGTAGTGGCCGTCCTCCATCAGTCCGTCGCACGGCCTGTTGGCCTGGCAGCAATAATATAGTGTGCGTCTTGCCACGTTCGCTGTGAATTTGGTCTGCCCTATCGAGAAGATCATGTCCTGAAGGATGTGCTTGCGCCGGGTCTCGGTATCCGGAATGATGTCCTTCAATCCAACATCGAGGCGTATTGCGATCTCCCTCTCGAATATCCCCGTCTTAGAAGCCGGATTCAACCATCTGTAATCCGGATTGCTCCATACCTCCTTCGGAAGAGCGTCCAGCATCATGTCCACAACCTTCCTCGGAGTGAACACCTCGTCGCTTCCGACGTTTGTCAACGTTTCCAATATGTCGAAGAACTCGACGTATTCGGCGGTCTTCTCGACATCCGATTTGTACCTGTTCTCCGCATCCAGAGCCTCGTTTTTCCTCATAGGTACCGCTCCAAAACATTTCCGTAAGAATTTGATACGACGGATCTGCCTCTGCTCTTGCTGTCTTTTTTCAGAGATGAGAACTTAACCTCCGAAGGAACAGTGGCATCCCAATCCATTATCTTGCAATATGGATCTCCGCTGGATTTCCTCGAAGGAACAGAGAATTCTGCATCCAGTTTCCCATTATGCCCAGAACTTGGGACCATGCAAGTCAGCCCGTCCATCTGCCAGATGTTCCATGACAGAATGAAGGCGATGTCCAAAACATCCGAAGGATCCATCTCTTCCCCGAACTTGGAGCTGTAATGCTCCATCACCGTGAGCAATAGATTCTCCCTGGCCAGGATAACGTTGTCTCCTTGGAGATCGTATCCGTAGACGCTCTTGACGGCGGCTTTCGCCATCTCGACCCAGCCCTTCGGCGAATCCACCTTCTCGGACACCACGCGGAGCTTCCTGTCCAGGAATCCTACGCGGTAAGGCACCGGGATCTCCGTGCCGTCCACCGGATCGTAGCGAGAAGTGAGATACGGCGCCTCTCCGCAGCTCACCTCCAGGCGTGTCGATGTGATGTAGCTCTTCCAATCGATATCACCGAAATCCACATGGGATGTAGGAATCCAGCCCCTTCCAATCTCCGTATTGAATGCTCCGGACCTTCCGAACCATTGGTCGTCCACGAGATTGTTCTGCTTGTTGACTATCCACGGCGGAGTGAAGACCTCCGCCTTCTCCTTCGATCTGTTGCGTTTCTCCGACTGGGATTTCAGATAGCGCGGGCGGATGATTCTGTTCGGATTGATGATGAACAGATACTTGATGCGGTCGTACTTCCCGAATCCCGGACCGAAGGACGAATAGTCGTCCGTTGCCCATAGGAGATTAGAACCCGTGGTCCTGTCCGTCAGAATGATGTCCATAAGGGCCTTGTTGTTGCCGATGCGGCTGTAAGGCCCGATGTCTATCTTCTTCACGAAGCTCCCCGAAGCGGATTCGAAAGGCGGGATGTCGTCAGCTCTTTCCTGCTCTCCACTCATCATCGGAGACCCTAGGACGTTCGAGACCATATCCATTGCCCAAAAGGGTTCTCCGCTCTTAATATCATGTATCGATGTTCCACAATATGTTGATTCAATCCAGAATCGATCGCAACCCTCTTCAACATCCCACCCTCACCAACCCGTCCTTCCCCGACTAAGCTACGCTAAGGATCTGGACGCCCGCCATGGAGTAGGAAGGGGAGTGCATGACGCTATCGGGACTCGCGGGATGTTCCTGGGGAGGTACGCGGAACGGTTTCGCATCGAGGGGACGAAATTCTCTGGGAGGGGCATCCTGCCAACCTCTTCCCAGTAATTGTTTATCAGTCTGACGTTCAGCATCGCCAAATCCGCCGAGTAATACCCTCTATTCTTGTGTATCTTGTCGAAGACCTTGGACATCTGGGCGTGTACGGGATTGAACGAGTTGCCGAATACGGCGTTAACCTCGGCCGCACTCGTATCATAGCTGCAATCGATGCCGTTCATCCGTCCGAAAACATCTGTTTGAACCAGCGCACGAAACACGCCCATGCCGAAAACATGGACCCGGTTTATCCCTGCATCGCGTATCATCGGGAATCCCTCACGGAGGACCGAGTAGTACTGCTCTTCATAGCTCTTGGATTTGGATAGAATGCAATAGCCGCCCAAACCGATTATATCGCCCGGCTTAGCCAATGCGATGACTTGTTCCAGGCAGTCCAGATACTGATCGGTATCGGATCCCTGGCAGCTCAAAACCAACTTCCTGTCTCCGAGTTCATCCCTTCTCGAAACCAGATATTCTGCCGCTTCGAGAGTGTGTTCGACGTATTTCTCGCCGATTTCCTTGGAGACGCGCCTTTTTGTCTGCTTTCCATCGATCATCTGTTCATCGACGAGATGATCGTAGGAAACGATGGCATAGGCTTGTCTGCCAACCGTCTTTTCAAACTTGAGCTGCCGTTCCAGCGCATCCTCATAAGACATTCTGTTTCCCTTCACATCTTGGAAAGCGCCGGAGTCAAGCAAATAGCGTACATCCGCACCCTCTGTCAGATGTACCTTGTAATACGGATTGAGACACAGATAAGGCGTCTCCAACTCCGGACGATACGGACGGGAATTGAGAACATCATTCACTCTAGATACGAAGAATCTCAATTCCTCACCAACCAATTCAATAGAATCGACACTTCAGATAAGTGTTTCATTAAGTGTCTAAAACGTTTAGACACTTATGATGTTTTGTTTCTTTGTTTCAGAATCACTGAAATTCAATAATCGTATTCCATCGGTGTGACTAGGTTGCCGTCTGTATCATGATATCCTACAATCGGCGATCCTTGAACGGTTTCTGGATACGATACCCTCTCCGCCGTTATCCTGTACGCTCCGTCCCTTATCTCCAATCTCCCGCCGCGGAGGAAATCCAGCCATGCGGCGGCCTCTTCCTCTCCCAGCGTCATGGATATCGTGCATTCCGCGCCGTTGACGGAACTCGTGTATCCGAAGCATAGGTCCTCCATCGGAACCCTCCGTTGATGAAATTCATAGAGTTCCCTAAACGTTCCGACAATTAAGGATTCCGCTCATCCATGAGCGATATACATCAATTGGTCCAGATTCCTCGGAGGCCAGTAGATCCGATGCGTCCTGTAGTAAGCATAGTGCATCGTCGTGTATTGCAGATCGTCCAGGTCCAGGCAGTACACGGCATCCGGACGGCGGACGCTCCCTCCGAGTCCGAGGAATACCAGCACGGGATCGCCCGTCCGCTCGCGCACGCGGCGGTAGGCCAGAAGCTGGCGGTATCCGCACCACTCCACATCCCAGCTCTCGCCCGCGTGCGCTCTGAACTTGCATTCGACCCAGAATTTCCTACCTGTGGATATCTCCCTGAAGCGCAGGTCCGGAAGCTCCATCCCATCGGCATACGCTCCCCCCGTCTCGTCATCCCTCGGAGTACGATGGATGCGCTCGAATAGCGACGGATCGAACATAGAGGCGACGTGGTCCTCGAAGTCGTTTCCCAGCCTGTATAGGTAATCGCGCTGCCGCTTCTGCTCGGCCTCCGCCGCTTCCAGGACGCGCCTCGTCTCTTCGAGTTCGAGACGGCACGCCTCCTTGGCGATGCGGCGCTCGCGGAGGTATCCGATAAGGCCCTTCACCTCCCCGCCCCCGGAACCTCAAGATTATCGAACGTGCGGGATATCCTCGCAAGCTCCTTCTCGGCCATGGCTATCCCGTTCCTCATCTCGATGGATCTGCTGTACGACACGTCCAGCGGGGCGGACCACACCTCGTTCTTCGACGGATCGGCGCTGATGCGGTTGCATCTGTACACCATCGCCCCCAGCTGGAATCCCGCCACCCCCGGACCCACCAATCCGCAGAACACGCCCTCCGGAGTCTTCACCCTCGCGCACGCCCTCCCGTCCGCGACGGGGCGCCAGTATATCCCGCGGTCCGACGCGTAGGTCGCCCCGTGGTTGAACAGCGATTCGGGTTCCAGGCGGCGGTAGTCCGAAGGCGACGCGGGACGTATGCGCTTGTCCCTGTCGATAAGCATCTGGGCCAGCGATTCGCGGCACATCCTCTCGATCTGAACGGGATTGCAGGCGGCCGCCTCGTCGGAGGCGCGCCCCAGCACCGAGCCGTCCCTCGAAAGCTCCGTCTTCCAGCGGATGCCCTTGGCCGCAGGGCGCATCTCGTAGCGGAGGCGGTAGCATCCGCGGTCGGACTTGGCGAACGCTGTCAGATTGCAACCGCCGCCCACCTCGTCCCTTATCCAGTCCAGGGTCGCGTCCAGGGAGCGCTTCGAAGAGATGTCCAGCTCCCCCGCCTTCGCGCGTCCCTTGGTCGATTCGTCCTGGACCACGCGGATGCGCGTGCGTATCCCCTTCCCGGAAAGCTCGGCCCGGTAGGACCGGGCCTTGGACTCGGACGGGAATATCCCGAACACCCTCCCGTCGCCCGCGACCTGGAACGATCTCATCCCAGCAGCTCCTCGCACAGCCCTTCCTCGTCCAGGCGGCCGTCCAGCCAGCGGTCCACCGCGCCGAAGACGTCCGGCGCTGGGACGCCTCCTTCCAGGGCCTCCCACACCTCGTCGGGTATCCTCCTGTCCACAAGCGGGTAGTCGTTGCGCTCAAGCCATGAGCGCAGCGTCTCCCCTTGGACGTATCCGTAGCATCCGCCCTCCGTGGACCTCCCGTCGCGGCGTACCGTGTCCATGTACATCTCGCCGACGATCAGGCCGTCCGCTCTACCGGACTCCACGTCGTCGTAGAACTCGTCCGGATCGTACCCGTACTCGGACGGGTCCATCTCCGATTCGCTTAGATATCCGACGGAACCGTCTTCCAGAAGGTACGCGCCGGTGACGTCGCAGTACGCATCGAGCACCGCGTCTCCGGGGCCCTTGACGCTGTACGACACGATTCCCTTCCTTCCGTTCCTTCCGAATACCGCTTTTCCCTTGATTCTGTTCTTTCCCATCATCCTTCATTCCTCCTAGTCTTTCTATGAATCAATCGTTTTCCACAAATTTCTGAAACGTTCAGGCAACATCCCTTCGATGGAGAACCCCGAACCTGCTCTGGATCGATGCGCGGCGCGCCTCCAAATCCCTCGCCCTCTTCCCTTGGCATGAATCCAGGTATTCCGTGATGTACGGGTCCTCCCTCTTCGTGAGATCGTCCACGAACTGCCCCAGCGCCCCCGTCTCGGCGTCCTCGGAGAGAGAAGGCTGGTTCCCTCTCTCGTTGTACTCCACGAAATTCCAATAGTCGCACAGATAAGCCCATATCTCCGGGTCGTTGAGATTCCTCGCGTATGACGGCTTCTGCAAGATCTCGTACTCGCGGAGATCGTCCATGGTCTCCACCATCCACGGGTCCGGGACGCCGTCGGCGTCCAGCAGCTTGGATCTGGCATTCCTGCACTTGGTCGGGATGTCCTTCGCGCGGATCGTCCCCTTGAGGCTGCACCTTAGAGTCTCGGCCTTCGTCTTCGAAGAGAACACTCCCTTCAGCTCGCCCTTCTTGCGGACCTCCCAGGTCCTTCCTTCTTCTGTCATGTCTTTCCTCCTGTCGATTAGATTCCCGCGCCAGGCGTTTTATACGCGCTCGCGGATAGAGTGCCGGTAGTACGGCTTCTGACCCCCTCCTTCGAGGGAAAGGTTGTCCGAACCCCGTAGGACGATAGTGTGGCCCATGTCGTGGCGGTGTCGCGACGGATGTGGGTTTCCTGTAAAGGCCTCTCCGAGGCAGTACCGGTAGTATGGCTTCTGACCCCCTCTTCCGAGGGAAAGGTTGTCTGAACGCGGCAGGACGACGGTCCGTCTCTAATCATGGGGAGAAGGGATGCGGACCGAGGTGTGGTCCCCGTCGTGGCGGTGTCGCGACGACGGGGATTTCCTACGTTTATGCACGTCATCTCTTCGCCTTCCCGTCCTCGTAGACGGCCATCCCGTCCCTCGCCATGAGACGCCCGTATGTGTCCATGACATCGCCTTCCGGCACGCCTCCGAGAACGGTCTTTAGATGCTCGGCCGCCATCCATTCGGGGCGCCTTCCGGGATCGGAGAATATGGCGTATATCGCCTCGTAGGCGCCGCATCTGCGCTTCCTCTTCACGGAATCCACCTCGCGGCGGAATCCCTCCGGGGAGCCGTAGATGGATACGATGCTCCTGCGGTCCGCGTCAACGATCGATTTGGAGGACGGGAGGGAGCGGAGGTTGCGGGACGCTATCCACTGGGCCTCGGCCTCGCTCTGCGGCTTGGTCGCCGGGACGATCTCGCCGTCTTCCGTCTCTATCCTCGGTGCCAGCGCATAGTCGTAATCGACTCCCTCGTCGCTTCCGCTTATCTCGATCGGATAGTCGTTCGCTATCCTGGCGCGGGCCGTCTTCCCCAGTCTCCCCCATTTCGAAACCTTGTCCTGCGGGAAATACGAGGCGCACGGGCTGCCGCTCCATGGGATGCCCAGGTCCACGCCACGGAAATCCTCGCCGTCGTGGTACGAAAGAAAAACGGTCTTCTTCCCGTCCTTGCGGATGCCCGCTTCCAGCTTGACGGCCCCTCCCTTCTGCTTTACAGATTTGACCAGCGCGGCCATCTCCGACGGATCGACTTCGAACGTGGCGCCGCTGGAGAAGTCTATTTCGGGATACTTGGGTTCGGAGTCGTCGTACCTCTCTATGAAGAACCAGTAGTCGTTCTTGCCGATGGTGATGTGGAGGCGCCCGTCCTTTACCTGCAACTCGCACTCTTCCTTCTTGTCGAAGACATCCAGGCGCTTTCTGTCCACAAAACCGTTGACATCGATTCCGAGCGGAGGGTTCCTCTCGGAGCCGACACGGACCAGCGATATATGCCACGGGTCCACCAAGCCGCGCCGGGATTGCAGCGGCACGTTTCCGTCAACGATATCGGCCTTATCGGCCAGGCTCCCGATTCTCTTCGCGGATATCTTCTCGTTCCTGCTTCTTATCCTCATAAAATCATCCCATCCTCAACGGGGCCAGTATACATATGACATCGAATCCCGAAATCTTCATGAACACGCGCAGAGGGTAATTCTTGCCCAATATCAGAGCGGGCGTCGTCTCCGACATCTTCATCATGGCCGCGAGCTTCGATAGATAATGTGCGGAAAACAGCGATACGGCATCCCCGGAATCGTCCAAGGCTTCCCCTACATCCGCCTCCATGCCGTAGAGTCCGTAAGGCTGCTTGATGCCGTCGGAAGAGGCGGCCATGAACAGATCCTGCCCTTCCCTGTAAAGGCGGATGCCGTTGCCGTTCGCGTCGATCGCCTTCTTTCCGACGATCTTCACCGCGCGTTTGAGTTCTCTCTCGAAGGCGGATGCGTCAACCGCGAACCCTTCCTTGAAATCGAGACGCACTTCGTGTATGAGAATGGGGGCCTCCTTGGTCTGCGCCCTGAACCGGGCCTCTATCGGCATACCGTCCGGCGTGTAGTAGGAATCGAAGTTCGCCAGAACATCGTTTATGTCTACTCCGGGAACGTTGTACAAGCCGTCCTTGGAATCCAATCCGAATATCGATTTGCCATCCTGGGAGCATACGTGCAGCAGCATGATACGGGGCGGGTCCATCATCTCGAAATCCGCCCTGCCAATCGGAATCACATCGCAATCGATGAACCCGAACAGCTTGGCCATGGCCGTCACCTTGGCGCGTCTCGCCTCCAATGGATTGGACGGGAGGGCCTTCTTCCTGGGAGCGAACCTGTCCCTCACCGGCTTCTTCCTGGGAGGCGCCAGCGAACGCTTGGCCTCCGTCATTATGTCATTCAATCTCGTCCTGATGCGGTCCCAGTCGCGGAATGAAATCGTGTCCTCGTCCCATCCGCCCCAGTACTGGCCCTTCTCGGCGATGTAGCATCCCAGGTACGTCTTGCACAGCGGGACGGCCTTGGCGGGATCGTTGAGAGCAGCCTCTATCTCATCGACGGACAGAACGGGATTGGGATTGCGGGTAGTCTCCGAATCGTACCACCTCTTCTGGGCGAGATGGGCCTCCTGGATCGCGTACAGCGCCTCGGCCAGGTAGCGTATCCCGCATATCGCGTAGTTTACGTCCCTCGTCTTCTTCGGAACGTAGTCCATCAGAACCTGCACGTACTCGTTGAAGATGAGCGACAGACGGCGGTCCATCCAGTGCTTGAAAAACTCCTCCGTCCTGCCCGGAGGTCCGATCATCACCGACGCGTCGCGCTCCGCTATCTCCACGGAGCGGCGGCTGCCCGCGCGGTTGAACAGATCGACGCGCCACGCATGGTCGCCGGTCACCACTACATCCAGGCGGAAATCCGACGCGTCCGCTTTCTGATCGGCGCACGCATCCGCCAGAACGTCCCTGGCCAGATCGGTGATGAACGCGGTCGTCATCCACTTGCCGTCGGGATGCACCCTCCGCCTCTCTCTGATCCTGTCCTCCCTTCCGCCGTCGGCGGGCGCCTCCGGCTCCTTCTTCTCCGCGGGTTTGACCTTCGGCTTGGCGGGAGTCCTCTTGATCACCTTCTTGGGTTTCGGCTCCTTTCCGCGTTTCCCGTCGTTCTGCGGGGCTTCGGGGGCCTTGGAGGTATCCTTGGTCCTCTTGGTCTTGTTCGTGCCGTAAACGACGGCTACGCGCGTCTTGATGCCTTGAGCCTTCAGCTCCTTCTTCCGCGAGTCGGCCTTCGCCTTGGACGAATACGTTCCAAGCACGCGGGCGCCGTCGCGGACCTCGTATGTCTTCTCGTTCATGCTCCATCCTCATTCCATTTCCTTCAGTTTTCATCGATTTCCAGGAATTTCCAAAACGTTTGGGCGATAATCGCGGAATGGCGATTTACAATCTGTCATGATGATCTGCGGCTCTTGCCCCTCTTGACCTCGCCGCCGAAGGCCTCCATGGACTTCTGCCCCTTCCTGCCCCCGTCCGTCTTCGAATCGAATCTGTCGATCTCGGAAACGATTGCCTGGAACACGTTGACGTTGATCGAGTTGCCGGCCATCCCGTACAGCCTCGTATCCGACAGTCCGGAGGCGGCGGCCTTCTCGTATGCGGAATCGTCCCACGTCCCGTCCCTGCGGCGTTTGCCGAAGGATTGGAGGCGCCACGCCTCCTTCGGCGTGATCTTGCGGACGTCGGACCTCCCTTCCAGGACCTTCGGCTCGCACTGCCCGCCCTGGCAGCGCGTCACCGTCGGAGAGATGCCTTTTCCGGAGTAGACGCGCTTGGTCGATTCGAACTTCCCGCTGCCCATGCCCTCGACGGTTCCGATCTGCTGGCATCTCGAAGGGTCGCGGACGAAGTTCGAGGTCTTGCGAGAGCCTTCCTTGGTCGTTATCGCGTGCGATACAGAGGAACGGTCCACCGGCTCGAATCTGAACCCGTTGCCCCTCGCGCCCTCCTTGGCCGACGACTTCTCCATCCCCTTGAGCCGCTTGCCCGTGAGATAGTACTTGGAATCGACGGACTTCTCCAACACATCGCCGAGGACGGTATCCCCGCCCGTCGGGACCGGGAGCGGGGGACACTCCGTTCCCAGATGGGAGACGACGAACGCGCGGTTCCTGTTCTGCCCCGTGCCTGGGAAGTCCTTGGCGTTGAGAGTTCCGGACGTTGACGTGTATCCCAGAGAGGAAAGGAAATCCATCCAGCGGTTCCAGTCCTTGGAGTTCTTCTTGGCGAAAACCTGCGGGACGTTCTCCATGATGAGATAGCGCGGAAGGCGTCCGTCCTCATCGGCCTGCTCCAATATGTCCTGAACGGCCCACAGAAGCCCGGAATGCTCGCCCTTCAGTCCCTTCCCCTTGCTGTTCGCTTGGGAAAGGTCGGTGCATGGGAACGAATACGTCAGTATGTCAACGTCCTTCGGGATGTGGGCGATCTTCGTCACATCGCCTATCCTCCTTCCCTGGGAGTCCTTGGTCTCTCCCAGCATGGGGGCGGGGCCGTGGATGGCCTCGTATGCCTGGACGGCGTATGGATCGATGTCGCATATGCCCACTATCTCGTAAGGAACGCCGGAGCGTTCGAGGGCCATATGCTGCGCGCCTATGCCGCTGAAAAGTTCCACGACGCGGTATGGCCTTCCATCCTTGGAATTACGACTCTTCAATGTCATTTTATCGTTTCCAGAAATTTCGAAAACGTTCAGACAACATCGGAAGCGTGAAGTACCCGGCTGGGGCGGAATGGAATGAGCCGATCGTTCGGCGAACTGTCCCGTAATCACCGTTGGAAAGCGGCGAAAGAAGCGCGGGTCCGACCGACAATCAGTGCTGAAAAAACGTGGAAGCGTGTTTCGTAAGAGGTTTCGGATAGGCTGGCCGCACGGCTCCAGGACTGGATTCCGGCGGCCATGCCCTCACCCTTTTCAGAGGTATTCGCGCCAGTCGCGGTAGATCGCGGCGGCCGTCTTCACGGGATCGACATCGATGATCAGAGGCGCCAGGATACTGATGAGGAAGTACACGTCCTTGTCCGTGAAGTACTCGTCCGCATCCGTCACCTCGATTCCGGCTATGTCCGCGTAGGCCTCGACGACATCGGCCTCGTATGCTTTCTCGCGGCGTATGTCCATCGGGGGCAGGATGGCATCGGGATCTTTTTCCTCGGCGGCCTTGCCGATGGTTATCTTCGCGCGGACGGATTCGACGTCCACCGCATCGTCCAGGCAGTCGATCAGCGCATCGGTGATGCGGGATGCGAAAGCCTGGGCATCGAAATCCTTGTTGTTGCTGTCCATGGGATCACTCCTATTCTCACGGCACGGGCGCGGGAGGGCATCCAGCGTTCCATGCCCTTCCGCATCCGCATATTCCTGTTGGACTTCGATGTTGATTAATGTTTTCCTAACGTTTCAGAAACTTCTGGAAATATAACAAATCATACGATGATTCGATTGATTCGATTGAAAGGAATTCGTATCAGAAGAGATTGATTTTAAAGCCGCATCGATTGTCCGAATACAAGATGATGAGCAACAGAAACCTCCTTCCAAAGTCCGTATCCGATTTCAAAGAGCTGGCGCAATCGAACATCGGAGCCGATTCCAGCGAGGAAGGGAGGGGACATAAGGGCCTCTGGGTCCAGCTCATCGAAGTGAACACGGATGAACCGCCAATCATTGGAGGATTCTCCGCATGGACAAAACTCGGAGGTGCCGATTCGTGGTACATATGCAACAACGGCGCGGAATGCTGCACGATTAACTTGGTAAACGACCGCGTATGGGCCGTGTACTCCCTTGGGAAGACGGAATCATTCGATAGAACGATGAATTCCTGGATAGACGGCAACCTCCTTCTGGACAACTGCTGGACGGTATCGGGTTCGATTCGGCGTCTGGCGGAATCATATTCCGACGACGGAACCGAATCTGAATTGTGCGACGAAGGAAGGATAACTGTTGGCCACTCGGATGATATCGATTCGGTCATCAGTGCAATCGGAACCATAGCGGAACACTATCATAACGAATTGGAGCTGGCAACGAAATTGCGTAACGGGGACGAAGGATCATTCGAGTTTGAGTTCGCTCGGAAGGTCAGCCTTGGAAGCTATGAACGCTTTCTATCTAAGGGCGCCCGGGATCTGAAGATGTGGATGGTGAAGACCGAGGACGACGGCGATTTCGTGAGATTCGGCGGCGTGGATACGCACACATGGGGCAGAATCCTTCTGGACATGGGCTTGGACTCCGCATATATGACGATTCCAGGCAACGGATGCGTGAACGCTGTGCCTAGGCTGGCAGCTTTTCAGGGAAAGAATGGCGGGGCGAGGATTTATTACAACGGAGACGAGATTTTCGTTTGATTATTCGTTCCTCTGATAACTTTACACAACCTTGCATCCGAATGTCAAGTGTAAAGTTGTACTTCTTGGAATCCGAACGGCCGCCTTCAACAGAATCAAGTATTGCGAATCTCATCTCATCCACGCGAAAGTAAGTCCGCGCGGGTAGCCTGCTGGTTGGCAGGTCCGGGGCATCAGTCGCCTTTTCACGGCTAACGGCTCATTGGGAGTACACGACTTTTCCCGTCGAAACGATCTCATGGGTGAATGATTGCACGTTGTCCCTGTAGTGCAGGAAATCGCCGTAGCTCATTATCACGAGATCGAAGGGCAGCTTGAGTCCGATGAACTGTCTTGCGATGACGGCATAAAGGACACGCTCGCTATCTACCTCGTCGAAGACGACCAGGATGTCCAGATCGCTGTCGTCCCTGGCCTCGCGGCGGGCGACGGAGCCGAACACGATTATCATCTTCGGATCGACGGCCTCGATGATTCTGTTTATGGCTACATCGACCTTCGCGTAATCGAACACAATCCCGCCTCCGCCGGACATGATCGGGATCATGCTTGAGATTATCGCGTCGTCAACAGAATCAAGTATTGCGAATCTCATCTCATCCACGCGAGAGTAAGTCCGCGCGGGTAGCCTGCTGGTTGGCAGGTCCGGGGCAATCGCGTTGTAAAACCCGGACGGCGTAAGGAACCTCGGCAACCTGCTGGTTGGCAGGACCGAGGCGGCCGTCGCCTATTGGAAAGCGTTTCACGATATGTTGACGGCATCCCCCGTCCACATGGGGGAAAGGATGTCCGCACGCGATGTTTCCGAACGTATCCTGGCCATCGCAACGTCGTAGTAATCCTCGCGGATCTCGAATCCGAGGTAGCGGCGTCCCGTGCGGATGCAGGCCGCCGCCGTGGTCCCGGAACCCATGAACGGGTCCAGGACCATATCCCCTTCGCGGGAGCTGTTCATGATCAGCGTTTCGATTATGTCCAGCGGCTTGACCGTCGGATGCCCGTATGCCTTCTTGTCCTTCACATTCGCCGGAGTCACCCAGAACTTGCGCTTGGTCTCGTATGAGCCGTACAGCTTCACGCCGGGATCGCGTGCGAACACCAGGTACTCTGTGTCCGAGAGGTACTTGTTCCCGCAAGCCGGCGTCGGATTCGTCTTATGCCAGGACAGAAGGTCCACGTTGCATCCCCTGCGGTCGAAGTACGTCAGATACTGAAGGAGCTGCGACTTGTTGCACCATGCGTAGACGTTCACGGCGCACATCTTGGACATTACGGCGTCCAGGAGGGCGTCGTCTATCCCCTCGGACATCGTTCCGATCTCCGAGCGGTACGAACGCCCTCCGGGACCGAAGGCGCCTCCACCCTCGTTGTCCAGGGAGTAGGGCGGGTCCATGACGACCAGGTCCACGGACCCGTCCTCTATCCTGGACAGTCCGGAGCGGCAGTCCTCGTTCCAGATCCTGTTCGAATCCATCGGAGCATCCCCGCCCCTCTGACCAGGAGCCAGGCGATGATCGAGAACACGGCGGCGAACGCGGCCATCTCCGCCTTGAACATCCCGTCGGTCCTGAAAACCGCCCTCGGCTCCATCGCCTGCGCCTCCCCTTGCCCAGCGGCTTCAGATTCGCCGACGGCTCGTCCAGGCACGGGTCCTCGAACACCACGTTCATACCCTTGGATGCCTCGCGGATCTGACGGACGGACTGCCCGGACCTGGCATCCTTCCACATCCCGCGCTCCATGTCGTATCCTATCCCCCACGTGTATCCGGGGATTCCGGGAGCGGATGCGACGACGCAATACGACGGCTCCCCGCCGACCGCGCACTCGTACATCCCCAGGATGTCGTGGCCGTACCTCGTCTGCTTGAAGTACTTGGTACGTCCGTCGGGGACGACGGGCTGCCCCGTCCCCGGGATCACCCAGTATCCGTCCGATAGACTGGATGCGGCCCTCTCCACCGCATCCGCGACGGCGGAATCCCTGCTGGATATGTTGTAGTGACCGTGGTTCAATGCTGTCCCCCTTCCCGGCTCCGAAAGCGTCCAATCGACTGCCAGCCATGTGGCGTACATCCCGTCGGACTCCCTGCGCCCGACCACGATTGAATGCACCGCCCCAGTGCCGGGGTCCTGCCCTATGGGGATGGCCGTTTCGAACCTGTATCCCACGCGCTTCATCTCGTCGGCCGCGCCGCTCTTCCTGGCATTGGCCGATACTATCTTCCTTCCCTTGCTCTTCTTCCCTATTCCGAACATCATCATCCCTTCCTCTTCTGCTTCGCCATGTACTCGTTGAGTTCGTAGTAGTCCTCCATGAGGACCAGCGCGATTGCCTTGAAGTCGATATCCGGGGCGATCTGCCAGAATCCGTCCATGGCTGCTGCCGCCACTGGATCGGTCCTGTCGTAGGCCTCGTCCAGCGCCTGGATGATATGGTTCTCGATGGCATCGGCAAGCTTCTCGACGGGCTTCTCCGTCCACGGGGTCTTCAACGCCTTGTTGATCGCCTCGTCCAGCCAGTCGTACTGGAAATCGCGGAGCGCCGTCGCCACCTTCGCGGTAGAATCGTTGAATCCCGCGATGGTCTTCTCCCTCGTGTCCCTCCAATTCCTGCTGCGCTGTACCTTCGGGGCCAGGTTCATGCTCTTTACCGAGCGTCCTCTACCGGACGCCCCCTTCCTTATTCCGATCATCCGGCAAGCCTCCCTGCTAAGACGGCCGATTGGGCCTGTTTGGATGCGGTAGCATCGAGCAATGCTCCCGCGATGGCGCGGTAGTCTATCTCCGGGTCCGGAAGGCCGCATCCGTCCATTGCGGCGGCCGCCAGCGGGGGGATTCCCCCCATGGCCGTGCAAACCTCGGACGCCACATAGCGTTCCACGGCGCCCGCCAGCCTTGCGACGGCCTCCTCCCTGCAATCTGACGATACCTCCGAGACAACGAACTCCACCCAGTCGCGCGGAAGGGCGGCCGCCACGCGGAACGTCGATTCGGTCGTCATGGGCGCCTCCTGCGCGGCCTCTCGTTGGGATGGGCGGGAACGATTCCGAACACGTCGAACAGAATGTCGTCGTTGGAACCCGAACACAGATCGGATATCTCGGCGTTGTACAGCCCCTGGAAACCCTTCGGGTCGATGATGCTGAACAGAGTTGCTTGTCCGTACTCTCTGCCCATCACCTCCACGCGGGGAAGCATCTCGTCCTCCCTCGATTTGAAATCGGAGATCCTGTACCTCTTGCGGAGAGCGGCTTCGAGAGCCTTCCCGCGGGGGACGATCGCGCCCTCCGGCAATCTGTAACGCTCCGTCATGCCGTCGCCCCCGCGCGCGTGCGTACAGATGCCTTCGGGGACAGAGCGTCGATCAATCTGTCCGCGACGATGCCGGGATCGTATCCCACCGTTCTGGGATCGGCTACGAACGATGCGACAAGCGCCCCTTCGGAATCCACGACGTGATCGTACTCCACTTCCAGTATCGCGGAGACGGTTCCGGCCACGTCCTTCCTAATCGTCTCGCGCCTGGCGCGGCTGCGGGATATCCTGTCGCGCATCCCGTAGATGTCGCGCCTTCCGATGGATCTCAGAAAGTCCTCGGCGATCGAGTCCTCGATGCCTATGGACGGCACGCACCGGGGCGCGGATGCCTTGAGACTAAGAGATTCCCAGCGCACCTCGTCCACGTACTTCCTGGACGCCGCCCTGTAGTCGTAATCGAGTAGGTCGGGATCGATGAAGAAGCTCCGGAGGACGCCCGCCTCGCTGTACTCGATGTCGTAGATGCTCCGGACGTAATCCTTGAGATCGGACGCCATGGCGTCTTCGAGGTCCTTCCCGCGGGTCCCTTCGGCCTTGAACTGCTCCGCATCCTCCCAGAGAAGGTCGTCCAATAGCTGATTGCGGTAAAGCTCGGTCACGAGGGCGCGGGTAGCGTCGTTGCGGTACTCGGACATCCGCACGTAGACGGGATGCTTCATCTCCTGCTCCCGGAGGCCCGTTTGGCGTTCCTCGATTTAGTATTGGGGGATTTAGCGTTCCTGGACTTGGCGTTGGAGGACTTGGACGGCTGCTTTCTCGCCGGAGATTTAGCGCGGGTCTTGGAATTGCTCCTGGGACGGAGATTCTTGGAACACTCGAACGCCAACAACTGCTCGAACTCGTCCGGCAGATCGTAGTACTTCGAATCCTCGATGATGTATCCGCTGTAGTCGCGCCCGAACTTCTGGCAGCCTTTCACGTAGGCGTCGTAGCTTATCGATTCGTAGTGTCCGCTGCCGTCCTTCTCGAAATACTGGTCGTAGGGATCGAAATCGTAAGGATGGTCCTTTGCGGACCCATATCCCGCCACGAAGGCATCCCATGGATCCATCCCATGGACCTCGTCGTACTGCTGGTCGCTGGTCAGCATACCATTGGGATCGTCCGATGCTGGCCACATCTCCTGGGCCACCGCTACCGCTCCTTCTGGATTGAGCTTCATCCATTCCGCGACGGCATCCTCCTTCGAATAGCTCGGATCCGTCTTCAGCTTCTTCTTTATCGCTTCCAATCCTGTCATTCTATCACTTTTCTAAAACTTCTGAAACGTTTGGGAACCATCGGATGGAAAAAAAATCCGAGTTCATCTTCTCCTTGCCTGGGAAGGCTTCCTGTTAGGGGAGGCCTTGGCGTTCCTGGATTTCGCGTTGGAGGACTTGGACGGCTGCTTTCTCGCGGAGGATTTCGCGCGGGTCTTGGAAACGCTCCTGGGGCGGAGATTGGCCGATCTGTCGGACCATAGCGCGATGATCTGCTTGAGTTCGCGTGGAATGATGCCCGAATAGCTGGCATCTTCCAGAATGCCGTAGATTCCGAAATCCTCCATGAAGGACAAGCATTCCTTGCGGTATCCGTCCTCGTCGAAGGAACGGATGTTCTCGTGATCGTCGATCTGGAAGTACGGTTCGTCGAAACTGAATTTTTTCGTGTAGTATCCGATCTGGAACGCTGCAAACGGTTCATAGCTTCCAATGAATTCCTCGAACCTGTCGTAGGTCATGGGGAAGGTATTGGAGACATCGCTGTAAGGCCAGATTTCCTCGGCCAGCTCCACCGCGTCGTCGGGATGCGCGGCGAGCCATTCCTTTACGGCATCATCGACGGCATACGTCGGATCATTCGCCCTTTTCCTTTTGAAATATTCGTAGTTCTTTATCATCGCATCGTTTTCCTGAAATTTCTGAAACGTTTGGGAACCATCGGATGGAAAAAGATTCCGACGCTCATCTTCTCCTTGCCTGGGAAGGCTTCCTGTTGGGGGAGACTTTCGCGTTCCCGGACTTGGCGTTGGGGGATTTTGCCTTGGCGTTCTTGGACTGGCTGGCGTTCTCGCGTTTCTTGGAAGGGGCCTTCTTGGCAGCCGTGCCGCACGAACCGCGCCCGCAATTCCCCTTACGGGCCGTTGGCCGTATGTTCTCGGTCCTGACGGTCGCTTCCCAGAGAGCAAGCACCTCGGCCAGCTCCTTGGGGGCCGGGTACTTCTTGTCGATGACTATCGGCTCGAAACCCTCGTCGCGCATGAAATTGACGCACGCCCGTTCATACTTCCAGTCGGGGAGCGAGCTGAAGTGGCCGTTTCCGTCCTTCACGAAGTATTCGTCGGAATTGTCTACGTTCGGATAGGAGAAGTATCCGGCGAAGAACACGTCCATCACATCATCGAGACTTTGGAGATCGGCGCGCATCTCGTCCCAGCTCATAGGGAACGTTTCCGGGTCCTCTTCGGGCCAGATCTTCTCGGCGAGTTCGACGGCGACATCGGGATGGTCTCCGATCCACTCCCTGAAGGCCTCGTATGCGCCGTAGGACGGGTCGGACCTTCTGACGTAGCGGTAGTAGTCCATATCGGCTACCATCTCGACGCCTCACGTTCCTGGATTTGACGGATCTCGATCTGGCATTGGGCGACTTGGCGTTCTTGGATTTCGTGCTGGAAGACTTGCCAGCCTTACTCTTCGGCCAGAGTTCGATTATCTGCCTAAGCTCCCTCGGAATGTCGTAGGAGAACCTGTCCGTATCCACGTAGTCGCATCCCCTCCTGGCCATGAAGTCGATGCACGCGACGCGGTATCCGTCGCGGCTCATGGACCGGAAGGTTCCGTTGCCGCACTCCTGGAAGTACGGGTCCGACCTGTCCAGGTGCTCCGAGGCGTATCCGGCGAAAAGCGTCTCCACCGGATCGTATCTGCATTCCGCCATCATGTCGCACAGCTCCCCGTATGTCATGGGGCAAGTGGATAGTTCGACGGCGGGCCAGATCGTCTTGGCGATGTCCACCGCGTCGTCGGGATGGGCGGAGAGCCATTCCTTTATCGCCGCGGCCCTCGTGAACGATGGGTTCCTGGCCTTCTTGCTTTTGAAATATTCGTAGTTCTTCATCATCTCATCGTTTTCCTGGATTTTCTGAAACGTTTGGGAACCATCGGATGGAAAAAAATCCGACGCTCATCTCCTTCTTGCCTGGGAAGGCTTCCTGTTGGGGGAGGCCTTGGCGTTCCTCGATTTCGCGTTGGACGGCTTCCGGGCAGTCTTCTTGGCCGGCCGTCTTCTCGAAGCACCGCACTTCCCGCAGCCCTTGCATCCGCCCGGGCATCTGGGACGGAAGTTGTTAGAAGTCCCGTTCCACAGCGCGATTATCCTTTCCAGCTCCCTCGGAGCCTCGATATCCTCGTCCAAAATCGCCTCGCATCCCTCGTCCAGCATGAAGTCCATGCAGGCGTCGATGTACTCGGCGCGGCTCAACGATCTGAAATGATCGCCTACCAGTTCCAGATACGGATCGGATCCGTTCAAATGCTCCGATGCGTATCCGGCCAGGACGAACTGGATCGGGTCCCAGTATCCGAGGCATCTCTTCAATTCCTCGTGGGTCATGGGCCGTCCGTATCCGTCGATATTGGACCATGCCAGCTCCGCGAGCTCCACGGCGTCGTCGGGATGCTCGGACAGCCATTTCCTGACGGCCGCACGCGCGGTGTACGTAGGATCATCCCGCATCCTTCTGAAATATTCGAAATCAGCTTTCATGTCGTTCCTCTCTCAAATCGTTTCTATCGGAAGGGGGACAGAATCCGATCCGACCGTGGTCCTGGGCCTCTCCATCGGGGCCCGCTTTCCCGTCGATGCCGTCTTCGATTCGCGTCACGTGTCGAAATATCCGATACTCGCCCCCTTTTGACGAATGTCCAAAACGTTCAGAAACTATTCTATTCTTGCGATAGAAGGCGATGGATAGAAGGGAAGGCCCGAACACGTCCGATGGTGCGATCGTCGTTCGGAAGGCGGGGGAGCGCACAGGAAAAGGATATTGTGCGGTTTGAATCGGGCAGCAATAGAATAAGGGCATCGCGGACCGAGAACTCATCCCGACCCGACGGAATCATGGCCCATCAGCCCCACGAGGACGAGCATCCCGTCCGAATAGCAGTAGATGAGCCTCCATCCGCCCCCCACGTCGCAATCCCTCATGTCGCGGCGGTCTCCGAACGTATAGCGGACATCGAAGGATGCGGGAAGGCAGTCCCCGCGAGCCAGGATGGATACCGCCCTGTCGATAAGGGATTCGTCCGTTCCCGACGAGCGCATACGCCGGACGTCCAGCCTGTACCTGTACGAGTCCGTCGGCCTGTGTACGGGTTCCTCCGGGGCGTCGGCGAATCTGAAACGATGCGGATACGTCCTGGCGTACCTCCTGCGGTCCCTCTCCACTGATCTCAAGCTCCGTTTGAGCGAACGGGTCATGCAGTACTTCACGCCGTCCTCCACGTCTACCACCTTCTACGGTCCGAAACCGAATATCCAGATGCGTTTCAGACGGGCCGTGAACCCTTCCTTCGGCGGATCGCGTAGAGACATGGCCGCATCACCGCCCGCCGATGTATTAGTAGGCTCCCGGAAAACGGTCCGGAAGGGTGTTTATACCGACATCGGAATCCGGAATCCATGTCCGATAATCCCAAAAAGCCCGATCCGAAGGCGGTCCTCCCGTTCGGGGGCCTCGAATACGATCTTCCGGACGAGTTCATCAGAAAGAACATCGAGGACTACCCATACGTCATGAGCAAGCTGAAGGACTGCCGACGAAAACTATTCTCCGTGCAAGGCGTCTACTATCGCTTTCACGGGCATTTCTCCGAAATCGGTATCCGAACACGTCCGACGCCCCGTTCGTCCCTCCGCGGGCGTGCGGGACGGTCCCGTGCGCGATCGCGCGATCCCCAGCCACAGCGTCGCCAATGCGGCGGCCAGCCACAGAAGGCCGCGGCGGTACCTCCCGAACTTTACGGCGACGACCGCGCCCACGATCTCCCCCGTCAGAACGAGCAGGATCCAGTTGTCCTTCACCCAGTCCACGAGGGGGGATGCCTCTTCGGCGAATCCCGCCAGCGACGATGCCAATCCTTCCAATCCCATGCGATCACTCCCGATATCCGTTCCAGGTACGATCCGGCGCCGTTCAATGCGCCGTAAGCGGTTTCGGTTGCGCTGGATGCGTTTATATGGTCCTCCGTCCATCGAGGTCCGAGGCGAACCATATGATATCCCGCGCGCGGTGCGCGGAGTTGTATGGCAATCCCAGGGGGCGAATCCGATTTGGATTGTCCGTGCGGCCTGTATTCTACCGTTATGGCGGAAGCAGGTTCCCCCTGTTCTTTCATGTCTTCCTCCTGTGATTCCTTAAATAGCCCCTCAACGATGGTAGTTTGAGGCGAACTGCGGGACGACCCTCGCCGCGAGCGAGGACTTCCGTAGCAATCCCAGGGGGCGAATCCATCTCGAATGGGTTGTCCGTGTGGCCTGTATTCCGCGTAGCGGAAGCAGGTTCCCCCTGTCTTCGTAAATCCTCCGGTAATTTTTTATATAGCTGTCCGGAGATTAGAACTTGAGGCGAACCACTGGGGGTCCAACCTTCGCGTTGTATCGGCGTCAAGCACTTAAACCCGGTGGCAATCCCAGGGGGCGAATCCGATCTGGATTGTCCGTGTGGCCTGTATTCTACCGTTATGGCGGAAGCAGGTTCCCCCTGTTCTCTCATATCATCCTCCTGTGATTCCTTATATAGCCTATCAACGATGGTAACTTGAGGCGAACTGCGGGACGACCCTCGCCGCGAGCGAGGACTTCCGTAGCAATCCCAGGGGGCGAATCCGATTCGGATTGTCCGTGCGGCCTGTATTCTACCGTTATGGCGGAAGCAGGTTCCCCTTGTCTTCTCTTTACCGATTTGCTACGCAAATAGCATTGTTCGGGTTTCCTGGCAAACATATTGACGAAAGTGTAGTCAGATTGGTTGATCATCCGTCCGACCGCTCCAACGAAGAAATCATTCGTCTGTAATCCGTAGCTCTGTTTTGAATCCAGAACATCGCAAACAACGTCCTTGTCCCGATATTCGTTATCCTCGAAGAGTTTGCACACTTTCGTATCGGAGATTCCATCTTTGTGATCCACTTCAACAACCAGATTCCTTGTCTGATTGTATCTCCAAATGATTTCGTCTGCCAGCGATTGAATCATCATCAGATGGAGTTCAGATTGCTCATAGCAATCAAGTGGGTTTTTCTCTTTGTGATAGCGAATGTAGAACACCTCCGAAACGGCCGGTGCTGCGTATTTCAATACCTTCTCACGAAGACGATTATGGGTTGAAAATTTCACTTCCTCGCTTTTCTTCAGCCTCGCCGTGGCATTCTCGAACCTCTCCCTGTCGTTGACGACGCACGCCACCAATGTGTAGTAGCGTTCGCCCTTCAGCGATTTTCCGAGATTCCCCGTCTCATCGACGGCCACGTAGATGTATTCCGTCACGGAATCACCACGGCAGCTCCGATTCCAGCGTGCCTTCGATGATCCCTCCCGCGACGAGCGCGGCGATTATGCCCGTGATAAGAACGAATCCGATAATCAGTCCGCATACGGCGAACACCGCCCTCCTGGGATTGCCTCCTGCGTAGAACACTATGAACAGCACTATGGCGGCTATCGCCGCCAGCTGGGGCGACAGTCCCGCCAGAAGGGCCATCCCGCATAGGATAACCTTGTCCGTGTCCCCGCGCATTGCGAAGATGAGCAGCGCCGCCAGAAGCACGATGCCGATGATCATCAGCGCCATGATTCCGGCCTCGACAATCATGGGTTTTCCTCCCTGTCTCCAATTCGATATCCTCCTTGACGTTCGGTCCGGCCCCGGGATCGGAGCCGGAAAAGGGTTTGATGGCGCGGATGCCCGCGCCGAAGATGCTAGAATCACCACGGCCACTCGAACGTGATGTCGAGATACCTGTCCAGCGCATCCGCCACGGGTCCCGCGGCGATCATCCCTATCAGAACGATTGCGAGTCCGGCGGCCCCCACGATCGGATGCCCGCGCCCGAATCCGTAGACGATGAGGATGCCTCCGAGGGCCAGTGCGATGAGGCGGATGAGCTCCGCCATGTCGTTGGATCCCCTCGGCTCGGCGGGGGTGAAGTTCTCCATGTCCTCGGCCTTGATGTAGTCCACCTGGGACGCCACCAACTGGACCTCGGTCCTGGATTCGCCTCCGTAGCGCATCTCGGAGATGCCGATCTTGGATCCCGCTCCGAGATAGACCAGCGAACAGTCCTCGTAGGACGCGGCATCGAATCCGGACAGCGAGGAACACTGACCGTAGACCAACGCGAAGCATTGGGATTCCGTCTCGTGGGTTCCTGTCTTCAGAGTCGTCGTCTTGTAGAAAATGGGCGTGAACGCCACGTTCTCGTAGACCTTGCATTCGGTCGTATCGCCCTTGGCATCGACTCCCTGCATCGTCAGGGTTCCGCGGCAGTACAGCGTCATGGAGTCCTGGGTGAGCTTGTAGCCTTCCTTCTTGATCTCGCCGTCGTTGTCCTCCCACCACGTGGACAGCTGGTCCATGTAGAGGGTGACTAGCAATCTCTTCTGGTCGGCGGTCATCTCGACGTTCTCGTAGGTATCCGGAACGTTGAGAGTGGTCAGATACATGGACGCGGAGCCCGCGTCGTCGTAGATATCCCATACAGTGCGTGCGGCCGTGTTGGCCTTGGATATGACGGAATCGATCTGCTTGATGAGCTTCGCGTAATAGACCATCATCGCGGTTATGTCCGAGGACTGGCGGTCCTCCGAGTTCTGCGGGACGACGGAGAGCTTGAACAGATCGAACTTGCCCGTCGTGGTAGTCGTCTCCCCTGTCGCGTTGGCAGCGTATGCGGACTCGCCGTCGTATAGGCGGGAGCCGTCGGAGGTGACGATCATCGAGTCGCTGCCGGAGTTGATCATGATTCCGCCCTGGACGGGGGCCGCGTCGGCCTCCTTCACATACATGAAGTTCCCGAAGTACGTCACTCCGGGCGTGAGGCGGTAGACGTCGTATCCCTTCCAGGCATCCGGATTGGGAAGGTCGTTGTTCCATCCGGCTTCGAGTTCGATGACGTTCCCGTTCGCTCCCGTCATGGTGGCGGCCTCGGATGCGTACACGGGTCCTCCCACGTAGTAGACGGCGTTCCTTCCATCGCGGACGGTCCTGTCGTTGTTCTTTCCTACTACCTGGCCCATCGTGGCGGAGAATTCGTCGGAGGATTCGGCGGATATGGAGGAATCCCCGATGGAGAATTCCAGCTTCATCTTCCCGTCTCCGTAGTACTTGGAGTACTCCGAGGCGTTCCACTCGCCGATATGCTCGGCGACGGTGGAGAACTGCTCGTTGATCTGGTTCGTGGCGTTGACTAGCATCACGGCGCTGTTGTAGTAGGCGTCGGAGTAGGTCATGGCCTCGTAGGGGCTGTACGCCTTGCCGGAGGTCCAGTAGGACGATGAGGTCAGCTCGGCCATCCTTATCCAATGCTCGGCCGTGAGGGACCATATGTTCTGGTAGTTGTTCAGTGCGTTGGCGTAGTGCGCGGTACCGTCGGCGAGGGATCTTGCCAGCAGCTTGGCCTCTTCCTTGCGCACATCGTCCTCGTCCTCGCCGCTATCGACGGCATCGCCTACCGCCCATCCTACGGCCAATCCGGCGGCGAAGGACAGTCCGGCGATTCCGGCCAGGAGCTTCACGCTGTATACCGCCACGGGTATTATGAGGACGGGGATTCCCTCCGAGTCCTCTTCCTCGTCCTGCAGCTGGATCGCGGTGAAAGGCACCGCCAGCATAATCACGACGGCCGCGAAGGCCATCAAACGCTTATGCTTCATAGCCAAAATCTCACCATCACTAGCGCGATGACGATCAGTATGACCGCGACGACCATCCAGAGGTTGCGGTCCAGCCAGCTCTCGCCGTCGTCCCCGGGATCGGGATAGCTTAGGGTTGCGTCCGTAGTGGAATCCTGCCCCGTCTTGGATACGACGGTGAGGACTACCTTGTACTCCCCGTATTCGAGTTCGCTCTCCTGGATGGTGAAGGTCTTCTCGTTCGAAATCGACTTGCCGTCCAGCGTCCAGGAGTAGGACACGGCGTTGACGGATTCGCTTCCGTCCAACTTCCATCCGTCCTCGGTCTTCTTGATGCTGATGACGGCCTTGGGAGTCAGAACGCCCTCTCCGCCGCCCTCTGGCTTCCCGTTGTCCCATGCGGCCACAAGCGTCATGTTGCGCGTGACCTTCCTCTCGAAGTTCCATTCCGAACCCTCGTAGAACCATCCGGAGAACTCATGGTCGTCCCATGAAGGATCTTCATCGGGAGGTGAGACTGCGTTACCGCGGAGGACCTTCTGCTCGATCGTCTCCCCTGCGGACTTGCTGGGGAAGGAACCGTTGCCGGGATCGAACGTAACCGTCCATTCGTCGGGTATGGGGACATACGGGCCATCGACGACCTCGAAGTGCATCTTCGACTTGTAATCGCTGCTCGCATCGTGCGATATGACGGTGATCTCCCCGCTCCATTTCTGCGCGTAGTCGAACTCGGCGGTCCCCACGGACGCTCCTATGACTCCGCTGGAATCGTTGGGATCCCCCCAGTAGATGTCTGCCGCCATGTCGTAGTACGCCTGGCAGATGGTCACTGTCACCTTTGTTTCCGAATACTCGATCGTGAAATGCTGCTCCCACTGGGCTTCGAGAGTGGTATCGTTGGTGACGGTGTCCCGCATGAAATCCCACATATCGGTATCCGTGAGCGACTTCCATCCGAGGAAAACGTATCCGTCGCGGGTGGGCTCCTTCGGCTCGGTGGCGTAGCCTCCCGATCTTACCTCCTGCGGCGCGTATGACTCGGCGCCCTGGTTGACTCTGAACGTGACGATGTACTTGGTGACGGGTTCTGGATCGGGTTCGGGTTCGATGTTCTCCTGCCAGATGGCGTAGAACGTGGTGTCGGATTCGATCTTGACTCCCGGATCGTTTATCACATCGCCGTCGCTCTCCGTGGACCATCCGACGAACTCGTATCCGTCGCGGACCATTCCGACCTTCGGAAGGAATGCGAACATACCGGGTTCTACCTTCTGGGTGTCCAGTTCGGCCGGACCCTGCCCTCCGTTCATGTCGTATGTGACGGTGTACAGCTTAGTGCCGTTCGGGACGAAATACGCTTCCATGTACATGGAGCCGGAGACGGTGATATCGAGTCCGGGCGCGTAGGCCAGCTGGTCATTGTACGATTCGCGCCATCCAATGAAGGTGTAGCCGTCCTTGGTGACTCCCGTGGATCTAAGGGTTATGTTGTCCCCGTCGTATACGACGTATGCCTGGACGTTGGAAAGCGAGCCTCCATCCAGCGAGTAGACGAGGACGTCGGGGTCCTGGATCCATTTGGCCGTAGCGGTGGTTGTGAACGACAGCGTGTACAGGCTGCCGAGTGCGTAAACGGACTTGCTCCCCTTGCCGTCGGGTATCTCCCATCCGACGAGGGTCCATCCGTCCTTCGTTATCTGATTCCCGGAGCTGTCGGTGACGTTCGGGAGGACGGTCGCGGTTCCAGCTGGTCCCTGGACCTTGTTGACGCTTCCGGTTCCCCCGTTCATGCTGAAAGAGAGAACGGGCTGCTCGTCGGCGGAGACGGGGACGACGACGTACCATCTAAGCATGACGTCATCCAGATCGCCGTAGCTTCCTCCGAGGCCCTTGGTCTTCATCGTCACGTCCACGGTGTAGACTCCTTCGCGTGTCGGGCCTCCGGAGATGGAAAGCTCCCCGTTCTTGGTTATGTCGAGAGTCGCCCAGTCGGCGGATATGGATGTGTTCAGATCGGTCGTCACGGACGAGAGAACCGTCCCGTTATGGGTGACGGACAATCCGTATTGGAACGATCCCCTGCTGGTCATTTCGCGCATGATTATGTATGGGCCGTCGTCCGAGAACTTGAGCGTAGGACTTCCGCCTACGGTGGTCTGGACGACATCCGCCTCGAACTCGTCGGACTTCGAAGAGCCGCCGATTTCGGACAGCCCCACGTAGGTGAGGTCCTGCCACACGGCGTAGAGGGTCTTGTTCGATGATATCGTCATGGACTGCCCCGGATACAGCTTGACGGATCCGGAGGACGATTCGGACCATCCCATGAGGATGTATCCGCTCTTGGTGTAGGTGTTGGACGGCGCGGTGAACGGCTGTCCGGAGATGATCGAGTAGGATTTCTCGTTCGAACCCGCGGATGCGGTCCCTCCGTTGGCCTTGAGGGTGACTACGTAGGTTGTATCGGACGCGTCGGAGTCGTCGCAAACGACGGAGACGGCGGCCAGGCACGCGATGAGGACGAGGACCGCGCCGATGAGGGCCTTGATGGAGCCGTTCAGTTCCATGACAATCCCCTCTTCAGGCTCTTGGACTTCGATTCGGATGGGGCGTTCTTGAAAGGTTCCTTGTAATCGGAACCTCTGCCCTCCCTTGAGGCGGACGGCGGCAGTTGCGCACTACCGCCCAACCTCGTACTCGGGTTTTTGGAGATATGCAATCCTTTTTTGACGGGTTCTGAATCCGTTAAATACTCGGAATCCTTTGTATCGTATTGGAGATGAGCGGGAATATGCTGCGGCCCTTCCCTAGTCTCCATTATGTTTATGCTTCTCCCCTTTATCTTGTCGAAGTACACATCTTCCGCAAATCCCTCTGGCAACAGCGACCTTCCAATGCTGGAAGCAGAAAGATCTGCCATCTGAATCAGCCTATAGGCATGGGATTCTCCCATCACAAGCAGACAACGATCATTCCAAAGAAGGGTGCAAGTTTCCTCTCTCATGCTACGATTCTGATCGTATGTAATCACAATCGTATCGGATGAGTCCACCATCATCACTGCACCTATCATTTCGTTTAGCAATGATAGCAAATAGAGTTCGTCTATGGGTTGGCCGTTCTTTTTGGCCAAAACTGTGTTTCTCTTCTTCTTCCTAACCGTCTTGTAGAGGATTAGGATATTCTCATTCCCGAAATTCGTCATCAGACGGATGCAGACGTCGGGATGTTCGTTTCTAAGCTTGCTGAAATGGACCTCTCCGTCGTACAGTGGGACGCCTTCCAGCAATCTCTCATAGTCGATTGGCGACAGCTCCGTCACAGCCGATAGCGTGAACGGCTTCCCGTCCTCCTTGGGCTTCCTGGACGGATTCCCGGATTCGTCTATCGCCCAGTACGATACGGGCTTGCGAATGAGTCCGCAGACATCATCCAGAGTCAGGCCGTGAGACGTTTCGCCTTTCTTCTCATTCTTCGATTTAAACCTCATGAAATCTCCCATAAACGCTGGAATCGCTCCTGCGGAAGACGCGGTCATCCTTTCACCTCCGCGATTATCCCCGATGCGGTAGGCGCGTGGGCGAAGGCCGAAGGCCCGACGACGACATCGAACGACTGAACCGCGTCGGCGCATCCCGCCTTGGACAGCGTGACGGTCACGTGGTACGTTCCGGTCTTCATCGGTGTTCCCGCGATCTTCCCGTCCGAGACGGAGAGCCAATCGGCTCCTGCAACGGTTATGGTGCATCCCTCGGCGTTGGCCTCGATCGCGTAGGACCATCCGGTTCCGACGGTAGCGGAGCCTTCGGCGACGGACGTTATCTTCAGAACGAACGTCCACACGGCGTAGATCGTCTTCGTGCCGTCATGGGCCACGGATACGGCGTCTCCCGCCCTGTATGCGGGCGATGCCGCATCGGCGGAATCGGCCCATCCGTCGAACCTGTATCCCTCGCGCACGGGCGCGGAGGACGCCACTGTGAAGGCGTGCGGTTCCGTCGATGCCCCCTTGAACACGTCGTCCAACGGGGCCCCGGAGCCGCCGTTGGCGTCGTACTTCAGTGTGCTTGTGTACTGGGTCGCCTGGACCTCCTTCCATCCGGCGTAGAGCGTGTAGTTCTTCCCGATGATCTCGGTGTTCCAGTCGAAAGGCTGGGTGCATTCGCTGTCGGTGTACCATCCGGTGAAGGTGCATCCTTCGAGGACGGGGTCGGCGGGCTTCTCGATTGTGTATTTGTAGGTCTTCCCTTCGATGGACGGGACGGCGGAGCCTCCCATCGAGTCGAAGGTTACGTTCGGGTATCCGAGGATGTGGTAGATGTAGACGAGCTTGGCCTCGCCGTCCACGAGCTGCCCTTCGGAGTTGGTGTACTGGTTTTTCATCGTCGCGGTTACGGTGTAATCGCCTTTCGCCGCGTATCTGTGGACGATCTTCCCGTTGGGGTTGTCGCTGGTGAGTTCGATGGTCTCGGTCGCGGAGCCGTCTCCGAAATCCCATGTCACGGTCTTCACTGCGTTGGGACGGTCCAGCATCATCGTGATCTCGTATCCGTACAAATCGGCTTCACCGTCGTACTTGGCGTCCTCCGCCGATAGCGCGGGAACGAACGCGAGACAAGCCGCGAGTACGATCACGGATGCGGCCAGAGTCCTGGACAGTTGGCTCATCGGCATGATGCGCGCCTCCTACGGTTCTTGGATTTCAGAGTGGAATCCGGGAATTCGAGGCATTTTATGTACCTGGAATCCTTTCTACCTTCAGGGAGGAAAGCGAGACTATGCTGCGGCCGGTCTCCATTCTCCTTGATATCAGGACGTTTTCCTTTGGACTTGGCGTTCTTAGAGGTCCTTGATTCCTTCTCGGCTGGTTTTGAATCTGTTAAATACTCGGAACTCCCTCTACTATCTGGGGGGAAAGCGGGATTAAGCTGCGGCCTGTCCCCATTCTCCCGTTCTGTTCTCACTCTGTGTGTTCTTTCGAGCCATCTTCCGTCCAGGCAATTATGAAGGTTGACGGTTTTGAACATGATCTGCTCGTAATAGCATGACTCCGCAAACCCATCTGGAAGGGATACCCTCCTTATGCTTGACGATGCGAGATCAGCCATCTGGATTAGCCTGTAATCATTCGAATCACCTAACACAAAAATGCGACGGTCGGACCAAAAAGAGAGACATATCCCATCTCTGATATTGTCGTTGCGATCGTATGTTATGATGACTGTATCCGAAGAATCTATCTCCGAAATGGCTTCGACGAGATTGTTCAGAAGAGAAAACAGATAGAGTTCATCCACGGGGGGACCTCTTCTCTTGGATTTCTTAACAGCCTTACCTTCCTTAATCACCGTCATTGATACAATCAGGACGTTCTCCTTTCCGAAATCCGTCATCAGACGTATGCAGATGTCCGGATGCTCGTTCCTTAGCCTGCTGAAGTGGACCTCCCCGTCGTACTGCGGGACGCCTTCAAGCAATCTCTCGTAATCTATGGGCGACAGCTCCGTCACAGCGGACAGAGTGAACGCCTTCCCGTCCTCTCTCGATTTCCTGGACGGGTTCCCGGACTCGTCTATCGCCCAGTACGATACGGGCTTTCTGATGAGTCCGCGGACGTCTTCCAGAGTAAGGCCGCGGGGCCTCCGCTCCGGAGGACGTGTCCTTCTTTCATTCTTCAATCTGAATCTCATGATAGCCTCGGTGGACGGGGTCTCCCCCGTCCTGGAAAAAATTCGGGCCTCCGTCGGTCCTCCCGCCGGAAGCTCATCCGCTGACGTAGGTCAGGATGCCCTTGGAGGACGGCTCGGAATCGAATCCCAGCGCGGAGTAAACCTTCAGGGTGAAGGTCTGCGTAGCGGACTCGTATCCGTCCTTCTCCAGGGCGATCGTCACGGTGTACGTTCCGGCCTTGGTCGGGGTTCCGGATACCTCGCCGTTCGATGCGGAGAGCCAGTCGGCTCCCGATACCGATACGGCGCATCCATCGACACTGGCCGCGGGCGTGTAGGACCACGCCTGGCCCACCTTGAGGGATGTGAGGGCCGGGTTCGAGGTTATGGCTATCTCGGCCTGCTCCCATACGGCGTAGAGGGTCTTCGTACCGTTGTACGGTACGGAGATGGAGCCTCCGGGCTGGTAGGATGCGGCCGATGCGGTCTTGGAGTCGGACCATCCCAGGAATATGTAGCCGGACTTCGTGGGCTTGGTGGAGGGGATGGTGAACGTGTGCGATGTCGTGGTGATGTCCGTGTGGGTGAGCTTCGAAGGCGCCCCGCTGCCGCCGTTGGCGTCGAAGATCAGGGTCGAGGTGTACTCGGCCTGCTTCCACACGGCGTAGAGCGTCTTCGAGGACCCGTAGGAAACGGAGATGGAGCCTCCGGGCTGGTAGCTGGCGGAGCTCGCGCTGCTGGATGTGGACCATCCGAGGAAGTCGTATCCGCTCTTGGTCGGCTTGGTCGATGAGATGGTGAAGGACTTCGATCCGCTTGCCGAGGATGCGTAGATGCTGTCCGACTGGGTAGAGGGTGCCCCGCTCCCGCCGTTGGCGTTGTAGTAGAGCTTGGCGTAGTAGGTCTGCTTGTTCTCCTGCCAAACGGCGTAGAGGGTCAGGTCGTTGTAGTCAACGTAAACGGTGTCGCCTGCGGTGTAAGTCGCGCTGGACGCGCTGCTGGACTCGGCCCATCCCAGGAATGTATATCCGCTTCTCGTAGGCTCGGTGCTTGGGATGGTGAACTTCAGATTGGAGGTCTTGTCCGTGGCCGTCTTGGTTATCGTGCTTGGAGCGCCCGAACCGCCGTTGGCGTTGAATTTCAGGTTGTAGTTGTAGGAAGGGCTGCTAACTGTGATTCTCTGGGTGTCGTACTCCCCGGAGCCGTCGTTGGCCTCGCATCTTATCGTGGCGGTTCCGGCGCGTACTCCGGTGACGGTGCATGAGGTGCCGTTGTCGTCGATGGAGACATAGGAGCTTCCGGAATCGATGCTCCATGTCACGGAGCGGTCGGTCGCGCTGGAAGGGCTGACGGAGGCCCTAAGAGTGATCGAATCTCCGACATCGACGCTGGAAGAGCCGGAGATGGAGACGGAGGTGACGGGAGTGGATGCTTCAATCACTGTAACTGATACCGTGAACGTCTCATCCGCTAATTCATCTCCATTTGTACAGAAATAGTGGGATACTCCGCTCCAGGATATCGTTCCGGTCCGAGTAGGTGTTCCGGAAACGGTAACCGTTACCTGGGGAGCGTAGGAATCCGCATCCTCTTGGGAAACAGAAACCGTAAGGCCGTTCTGCGTCGTACTTCCGGATACGCTTATGCCTTGAGGCACCATGTTTTCACCAAAGTCAAAGACTGCCTGTGTTTTGGTGTTAGAGAAGTATTCTCCCTTGTATGCGGTCCCCATATCGAACGAAGAAGACACCACTACCCCATCAGTATCGGATGCCATCATTCCCCCTAACGCACATACCGCCAGCAGCGCGACGGCGAACATGGAGAACGCCCTGCGGAAGGGTTTCGAAGAGGTTTCGGGAGCCATCAGATTACCCCCGTGTACGCCAGAACCGCCAGTACAGCGAACAGCGCGGCCCCGAATGCCAGATAGATGTATCCGGTGAAGATCAGGGCGATGACGCAAACCGCGGCGAGTATGGCGAACAGAATCCAGAGCCATCCCTTGTCGTCGTCGGAGTCGTCCACGGACTCGGATGCCTTCTCGGTCCAGTGCGCTACAAGCGTTATATCGGAGGTGACGGGTGAATCGAAGTCGTACTTCTCGCCTCCGAGGTACCATCCGTCGAACGTGAATCCGTCCCTGGTGGGAGTCTCCGGCTCGGCGACGGCCTTCCCGTCGGCAACCATGGTCTTGTAATACTTGGCGATCTCTCCCGTGAAGTCGAAGGTCACGGTGTGCATCGTCTCGGTGGTCCATCCGGCGTAGAGCGTGTAGTGCTTCCCGATGATCTCGGTGTTCCAGTCGAACGGCTGGGTGCATTCGCTGTCGATGTACCATCCGGTGAAGTTGTATCCTTCCTTCGTGGGGTCGGCCGGCTGCTCGATGGTGTATTTGTAGGTCTTCCCTTCGATGGACGGGACGGCGGAGCCTCCCATCGAGTCGAAGGTCACGTTCGGGTATCCGAGGATGTGGTAGATGTAGACGAGCTTGGCCTCTCCGTCCACGAGCTGCCCCTCGGAGTTGGTGTACTGGTTCTTCATCGTCGCGGTGACGGTGTAATCGCCTTTCGCGGCGTATCTGTGGACCGCCTTCCCGTTGGGATTCTCGGCGGTGAGGGTGATCGTCTCGGTCGGAGAGCCGTCTCCGAAATCCCAGGTGACGGTGCTCACCTGGTCGGGGCGGTCCAGCATCATGGTGATCTCGTAGCCGTACAGATCCTTCTCCCCGTCGATCTGGGTGTCGGCGGAGAGGGTGGGCGCGAACGCCAGCACTGAAAGGGCGGCCAGCACGGCCGCCCCCAGCGCCAGGAGAACGCGCCTGTCCTTCAGGGACACGGTGCTTCCTGTCGCTGTCATGCGATCACTCATCCGCTGACGTAGGTCAGGACTCCGGTTGCGGAAGGTCCGGAGGTGAATCCGATCGAGGAGTAGACGACGACGTCCACGTCGATGGTGGCGGTCTGCCCGGCGGCGGAGGTCACGGTGAGGGTGATCTTCTCGGACGCGTGGGCGGAGGGGCTGTTCACGGAGAGCTTCCCGTCGGCGAAGGTCAGGGCATCGCCATAGGTGTTCTCGGAGATCGCAACGGTGTTGGCGGAGCCTCCGGTGATGGTGAAGGCGGCGGAGTTCAGGATTCCCTGCTTTCCGACGAGCTTGGACGCTCCGGTGATGTGCAGCGTGTCCTCGACGACGTAGCTGATGGTCTTGGTCGCAACCTGCCCGTTGGCGGAGGTTGCGGTGACGACGATCTTTCCATCGGCGGTGACAGCGGCGGAGCCGGTGATGGTCAGGACTCCGTCCTGGGAGATGGTGATACCCGTGGTGACGGGGATGGACCATGTGATGGCGGAGGTCGTCGCGTTGATGGACAGTCCGACGGTCTTGTCTACGGTGTTCCCGGTGTAGGTCAGAACCTTGTCGTTCCCTCCGCTGATGGCGAAGGAGGGCTCGTACTGGATGGTGATCTTCTTGGTGGCGGTCTGGGCGGGTCCGTGGGCGGAGGTTCCGGTCAGGGTGATCTCGGCGCTTCCGGCCTCGGTTCCGGTGTATTTTCCGGAGATGACTCCGGTGGATGCGTTCAGGGTGAGTCCGGCGGGAAGGGCCTTGTCCGCCTTCCAGGTGACTCCGAGGTCCGCTCCGTTGGCGATTGCCTTGGTTGCGACATCCTTGCCGCCGATGGCGACGATCTTCTCGGCCTCGCCTCCGACGATGGCGCTGTACACGGTGAATTTGATGGTCAGGTCCTTGGACTCTCCCTTCTCGGTGGTGGCCTTCAGGACGATGGTGTTCTCTCCGACCTTGGTGGGGGTTCCGGTGACCTTGGAGCCTTCGAGCTTCATTCCATCCGCCATGGTGGTGGCGGTCCAGGTGACTGCTCCGACTCCGCCCTCGGACTTGAGGTTGAAGGTGGCGGATGTTCCCTTGATGATCTCGCTGACAGCATCCGCACAGGACACGGACAGGGGCTGGCCGACATTCATCCTTATCCACTGGTAGGCGGTCTGGTCGGACTCGGCGTGGTAGGCTTTCAGAACGAGGTTGTAGGAGTTCCCGGCCATGTTGGAGGGGATGGCCGAAACGGTGAGGGTGTGTCCCTTGATGGTTGCGATATCGTCCATCTCGTTCACGGCGAACGAAAGGACTATTCCCGCTTCCAGATCGGCGGGGAAGGTGGCAGTGTATGTCCAGGAGTATCCCGGAGCGATCTCGATCTCGTTCACATCGCCGTATCCCGTAAGGTCCGCGCCGGTGGCGGCGTCCGCGTCGGCGCATCCGACGAGGGCGACGCACAGCATCGCAAGGACCGAGAGGACGGCGGGAGCGAGCAGCTTCCTACTGCATTTCTCAGCATTCATGTTATCAGTTCCCTAGAATCGTTTCGTACAGGTCCCGTGTCCATGCGATCGACCCGTTTACCGCCGAGCGGATGCCGGAGACGTCCTCCGGACCGTAGGCTTCAGGTTCGTTGCCTCTCCTTCCGGCGTCAAGCGCGGAAGGGCTGTCGTAAGTGGTCTCGCAGAACAGGTACCCGTTCTCGTCCCCGTAGCCGGCGGAGGAATGGGACGGATAGTCCAGAAGGACCCAGTCCAGGCCCATGGCGCCCAGTATCGAGCATAGGAGGACGGCGGTGTCCTCGCAGTCGCCCGCGTGCATGTAGAGCGTTTCAACGGGCGCGGCCCAGAACTCATCGCAACCGTACAGATCGGAATCCGAGCGGTACTCGATGGAGGTCTGGACGAAGTTCAACGCGGCGCGAGCCTTCGCATCATCGTTCCATCCTTCGGAGATGCGGAGGATATGCTCCGCAACCCGGACGACGTATTGATCGTCCGGATCCACGAGAAGGACGGGCGCAGGTACGAACACGGTCCCGCAGCGCAGGACATGGCGTTCCATGGAGGATTCGACGGCCTCCCTGGGGATGTCCATGTCGAAATCCACGTGGCGGTAGCCGTACGGGGTCGAACACGTCCATCCGAACGAATCGCCGGATTCGTCCGGAACGTGCGAAAGCGCGGTTGCTGGCGCACAAGGAACGAACGCGGCGACGAGCGCGATGAAGAGGACCGCTGTGGCGAGGACAGCGGCGGCCGCCGTCGATATGCGCAGGGTATCGACCCCCGCGCCTGCAGCAACGACGATAGATCCTGACGGCAGCCGCCTAGGAACTCACTTGCCGAAGGCCTTTCTGTCCCGGTCCCGTCGGCGGCGTGGCGTTCCATGGAGATTGTAATCGAAGGAGCGGTATTTGATTCCGGGAAAGTGTGACAAAGACTTAACTTTAAATACGAGAAGCGGAAGCGCGGATACCGCAACAGTATGCGCGTTGTCCCTTCCGGACGATACGGGAGCCGAATGTGCCTCCGTTCGGG
>ERZ808242.146-NODE-146-length-54978-cov-8.157002_pt1 | contig 54978 bp, 71 predicted proteins | sample MGYA00521244_ERZ808242 | MGnify/ENA primary metagenome ERZ808242 (study PRJEB31516, sample SAMN03275573) | gut metagenome | biome: mammalia-associated habitat; material: feces | host: Papio cynocephalus | place: Kenya | collected 2012-07-27 ... | reverse complement strand
ACACATGAGGAAAGATGCTCGAGTGGCTGAAGAGGCACGCCTGGAAAGCGTGTAATCGGCAAAACCGATTCGGGGGTTCGAATCCCCCTCTTTCCGCTTATAATCAGTTGTTTTCTCGTTATTTTGCTCCGTTTCTTGTCTCCTCTCTTTGTTTCAAATTATTCTTTTTTGTGGTGTTTTGTTGCAAAATTCGTGCAAAATTCGTGCAAGTCAATTCTTGAAAAATGATAAAAGTCCATTATTATCTCGATGTCCGTGGTGTTGCCGATGGCTGTCTTGCTCCCTTGAAGCTCGATTTCGCCCATAAGTATAAGCATGCCCAGCTTGCTGTCGGTGTCCGTGTCCTGCCTTCGCAATGGGATGCGAAGGCGCAAAAGGTTCGTGGTACCATGTCTGATGAATCGACGAATCTCTTCTTGCTGCAGACTATGGCTCGTGTCTCAGAAATCATATTAAAACTGACTAATGCTGGTGATCTGGTCGGCTTGTCTGCCGTCGAGGTGAAGAATCGTGTGGCTTCCGAGCTGCGTCCTGATGCTGGTGCGGAGAATCTGTTCTTGGCTCGTTTCCGTTCCTATGCCTCCCTTTGCAAGTCCCAGCGGACCCGTGAAATCTATCAAGTGACCATTAAAAAGGTGCTGGCTTTCGATTCTCATGCCGAGTCGCTCTCCTTTGAAATGGTATCCAAGGATTGGCTCTCTCGGTTCGAAGCTTGGCTTGGTTCTGAGGCTGGTGGCTGTCCGTCCGTGAATGCTCGCTCCATCCATCTGCGAAATGTTCGGGCTGTCTTCAATGATGCCATAGACAATGGTGTGACTTCTTGGTATCCGTTCCGTACCTTCAAGGTAAAAACCGAGGCGACCAAAAAGCGAGCCGTGGCGGTGGAGGTTCTTCGTTCCCTCTTCTCCTATCATGTCGAACCTTGGCAGGAGCAGTATGTGGATGCCTTCAAGCTCTCCTTCTGTCTCATCGGTATTAATTTGGTTGACCTCTTGGCTCTGAATGCTGACCAGCTGGTTGATGGTCGCCTTTCCTATCGTCGCTCCAAGACTGGGCGACTCTATGATGTGAAGGTGGAACCCGAGGCTGCTGCCCTCATTGAAAAGTACCACGGCTGTCTTGGTCGCCTCGTTCGCTGGGGGGAAAACCGAAAGCACTATACCACCTTCACCTACCAGCTCTGTCGTGGCTTGAAGTCCATCGGCTCTACTGTTAAGGAATGGCGAACCGATGAGCTGGGTGTCTATCGGGAGGTGGGGGTGTTCCGTCCTGCTTTCCCGATGCTGTCTTCCTATGTCGCTCGCCATTCCTGGGCGACCATCGCAGCCTCGCTGGATGTACCGAAGGATGTTATTGCCCATGCCCTTGGTCATGGTGGTTCTTCTGTCACCGACATCTATATCGACTTCGACCTGCGGAAGGTGGACCAGGCAAATCGTCGGGTGCTGGATTGGGTGTTCTATGGCAAAAAGTAAGGGAGAACCCAGTTGTGGATTCTCCCTCAGTTATTCTTCTGTCCTTGGCTTGCGCCTGTGCTTGGCTTCCTCTTCGGCTTGCCGTTGTCTTTTTTCCTCCCATGCCTCTCGCATCTCTGTGAGGATTTCTCCCTCGGTCTTGCCTGTCACCTTGGAGGCTGCTCGAATGTTGAACCGCTCCAGATCCTGCCGAATCAGTCCGTTAATGTATCGATTCTTGTTGGTCTTTGTGTTCAGCCAATCCTCCAGCTCGCTGTCGATGGCTACCCCGATGCGCTTCTGGGTTCGTCCGTTTCCTCGCTTGCTGTACTTGTATTTTCCTGTTGGTTCCGTCATGTCTCTCTGTTCTTGGTGCCAGCTGGTTGGGCTGGCGTGTCCTTCCTATCCGTATGTCTCCTCTCCAAACATCACCACCTGCAGGGCGTTGTTGGCATCGTAGTAATCTTCAACCTCTGCAATCAGGTTGGCGAGGCTTCTCTTGGCTTGCTTCTGCATGAGGTCGATTCCCTTTTGCCATTCTTGTAGCGTGATGGTGGTGACGTGTGGTCTTCCTTCCTCGTCATCGTCTTCCTCGTATCCGTCGTGGAAGTTCAGCGCACCTCCGTGAAGGAGAATGTATGCCTGTCGCTCGTTGCTGCAGGTGTGGAGTCTGTGTGCTTCCTCCAGCACCTTGGCTGGCGTCTGCTCTTGGTTAATCTCGATGTATAACCACTCGCTGCCGTAGGTGCCGACCTCCAAAATTCGGGCTATCGCCTCTTGGCTTGTCTTCATTTCTTCGATTGTCATGTTTCTGTCCTCCCCTGGTTAAATTGCGACCATTGCGATTTCCTCGACCTCGATGTAAGTTGTTCTTCGGTCTCCTCCCTCTTCGAGGACGATGACGCTTGGTGTCGGTATGCATTCATTCTCCTTGCTGTATTCTTCCTCGATGGCGTACATGTCCGTCGTCGCTGGGGTGAAGGTTATTTCCTTACCGTTCTTGAGTGTGATGGTTGCTTGTAGCTCGCTATCTGAGAGCTCGTCGAAAATCTGTTGAAAAATTTGAAGTTTCATATCTTGCTTGTTTTGTTGGTTCTTTAATCATGTGATGTGCATCCAGCCTTTTCCAAGGCTGCAAAGTCTCGTGGGCAAACTGCCCAAAACTTGCCGTTTACCTTGATGACCCATGTTGTTTGTATGCATTTCTTTGCGAAGTTATCGGCTGTCTCTCTTCTTGTGAAGATGTCTGGCTCGTACTTCAATGTCACCTGCTGTCCGTTGATTCTGTAATTCTTCATCTTTTGTTCCTCCTTATTTGATTGTCCATTCATTCTTGTTTATCTCGTTCTCTGCCAATCCGTCGAGCTCATCTTCGCTGGCTTTGAGGTTGTAGCTGAAGATGTTGTTCTTCTCATCCTCCTTGACCGCTGTGATGTCGATGTCGTAAAGGCTTGCGGTGCAAATCAAATCCTCGGCTGCTGCTCTGTTGCTTGTTGTGAAGTTGCGTGTCATATTCTTTATCTTTTAATGTTAAACTTATTTTTATGCCTCCCAAATATCTACGTTGTCGTAGATGGAGTCTTCAACTCTTGCGTTGTAGTATGCGGTTGCTTCTTCTTTGGTGTTGAAGTTTTCCTTTGTTACGAATTCGCCTGTGATTTCTGCTCTAACATAAAATTTTGTCATTTTGTTGCGGCTTGACCGTGTTGCCGTAGGGCTTAAAAGTTGTTGTCTCTTTGTTTCTTTTTCTATTGCAAAGGTAATCAATTTTTCTCAAAGTTGTATAAAATTAGAGTTATTATAAGTTACAGAAAATCAGCTACTTAGCTAAAGAAAGTTATCAAATATTCAGTGCTTTAGCTCGCTTGTTGCTTGGCTGAATGCAGGGCGTTTGCCGATGAATTGGAGGATGGTCTTCTTGTCTTTGTAGCTGGCTGGGATATGGCTTGCGTCGCACCCCTTCCAATTACCCCAGGCGAGGTGGTAAGCCCTCACGCTCCATCCTCTGTAAACGTAGCGGGTTCTGCCTGTGCCTGTTGTCTCTGTGTCGTATCGCCTCGTGAAGGTGAGGCGATACGCTCCATCGTCAGTCTCAATCGTCAGCTTGTATGCGGTGTCCTCTACCACTTTCTTGGTTGCTCCCATGTTCCTGCCTCCTTTCTGTTTTCTCGTTCCTTGGTGTAAATGTCGAGGCATGTCTGCACCACCTTGGCTGTTTCTTCCATATCCAGCTCCTTGGTTTGGTTCAGCAAATTCTCCGTTGTCTCGATTCTCCATTGGAGGCATCGGTTGCTGAGTCCGCTTGCTTCGATGGCTCTCTGTTGTTCTGTGAGGACAATGTCCTTTTGCTTTGGTGTGATGAACTTCTTGACCTCTTCCTTGTCTCTGCTCTTGCAGTTTTCGTCTTGAAGGCAGCATCTTCTCTCGGTTGAGCCTTGGTGTGCTGCCTTGAATGGGCAATCTAAAGGGTTGTAGCATCTGGGCATGTTCTCCCATTCGTGGATGTAGTTTGGTCTTGCCATGTTGTCCTCCTTTCTTAAAAGCATTTGTTGAGCTTGTGTTCTTTCAGTCTGAACCCCTTCAAAGCCTCCAATGCGTCGGCTGGCTTTAGGGTGCTTGCCATTCTGCAAGGCAATCCGTGGTCTCCTGTCGGGTCGGTGTAATTGAATTCTACGCAGCTTCCGTCGCTGTAGAAATCGACCTGTGTGACGGTGCCGTTCTCGAATGCCTGTCTTATCTTCTCGATGATTCTCTTAGTATCCATGTCGTTTGTCTTGTTGTGGCTGGGTGGTTAGCCCAGCCGTTTCCTTTTATCCTATGATGAATTCGTAGTTCTTGTATCTGCCGTCGTTTCGTCTGTTTCGTGCCAGATCAAGGGCTTGCTTGTATGTGAATGCTTTGTACTTCGTGGTGTCTGTGCCTGTCTTTGTGTTGCTGTAGGTGAAGTCCACCTTTTTGTCCTTCTTGCTTCCGTAGGTGTATTCGTGTTCGTGAAGAAGGATGTCTTCGCTCACGAATGTCTTTGCTTCTATCTGTTTCATTGTCTCTTGTTGCTATGGGGGAAGTTGGCATCCTTCCCCCTGGTTCTTTTATTTCAAGTTTGTCATGATGAGCTTCTTGTCTTCCTCTGTCAGCTCGATGTTGCTGGTCAGTTTGAAGGTGAGGTATCTCTTGACTCCAAGGATTTCTTTCGCCTTTCTGAGCATCGGTTCGTCTTGGTATTCCGTTCCGACCTTTGCGATGAACTCTGCCAGCTGGTTCATCTGCTCAGTTGCCGTTGCTGCAATGTCATCCAGCTGCTTGTTTTCTCCATCCAGCATCTTGACGCTCTCCTGCAGCTTCTCTGCCTTCTTCATGTATGAGTCTCGTTCCTCTGCCACGTCCTTGGTGATTTCGTGTGCAGCCTTGGCTTCTTTCTCTGCCTGTTGGCGGTTCATGCGCTCCCAATTGTAGGCTTTTTGGATACCTCCGTTCTTCTTCCACTCCTTCACCCATTCGTCTTTGTCCAGCTTGCTGGCGTTGTACTCTGGCTCTATGCACTTGTGGTAGCAATCTGCGCTAACCTCAAACTTTGCTCTGTCTTCAAACTCTTGTTGCATCATGATTCTTGTCTCCTATATTTAAGTGTTGGTTAAAATTCTCCGTTGTCTAAAATCTCGTATTCAAGTCCTGCCAATGTGGAGGTGATGGTGTCCTTCAGCTCGTAGAGCTTGTCGCTTTCGTCTTCATCGTCGGTGTCGTAACTCTCCCAGCTCTGCCATTGGTTCGTGGCTGTCTGCTGAAGCTGGTTGGCGAGCCAGCGGTTGTCTATGATTCTGTCGTTTGCCTCTCTTGCGTCGCAGAGGCTGATGGTGATTGTAATTGTTGTTTCCATTATTTTATCTGTTTGTGACCCTTGGTTAAGGGGTCGTTTCCTTTTCTTTATCTGTTGCAAAGGTAACACTTTTTTCGCAATGTTGTATCAAATTAGAGTTATTATAAGTTACAGAATATCAACCACTTAGCTAAAGAAAGTTATCAAAAAAAGACCCCTCCACCTTGCTTGGTGAAGAGGTCTATTCTCATGTTGTTGGCGTCTTGGCTCGTTTTCGCTTTCGCCATCTCCAAATGATGGCGGTGGTGGCGGCTATACCTATTATTATACCAGCCGTCAGCCATGCGCTCCAGCTCGCTTGCTTGGTTGTCTTGGCTTCCTGCTTGGTGTCGTTCTGCTGGCTCTTGGAATCCGTAGAGGAGTTCCTCGTGCTTTTGGATTTCTCGTTCTTGGAGCTTGTCTTGGTGGTGTCCGTGACCGCTGCCTGTCCCTTGACTTTCGCACCTGGCTTCGCCTCCAGCGTGTGGGTCAGCTTTCCGTTCGACCATGTGGCTGTCGATTTATACAGGTCTGTCTCCAGCACCGACGTGGTGTCAGTGGTGATGCGCTCCTTGCATTCTGCTGGTATCTCCACCTCGATGGGGACGATGCGCTGGCTCACCTTGGTGGTGTCGTGGGTCTCGATGATGGTGGTGTCCTTCTCTTGCTCCACCTTGGAGTTACTCTCTTCCTTGGTGGTTGTTTTCTCTATCATCGCCTTTCGCTTGGTGGCGCATCCTGCTGCCAAAAAACAACCGATGCAAAGCATGATCACGGCGAGGATGCTTGTCTTTTGTTCCTTTGTCATGGTTATTCCTCCTCGTACTTAAGTGCGTTGATTCTGTTGAGCCAGCCTTTCTTGTTGACTATCTGGCTTGGGTCATTCTTTATGACCTTGTCGATGTACGCCTTGCGTGCGTTCTTCAAAATCTCGAAGAGCTGGCGTTGGTTCGGGTATCGGTTGACCGCTGCGAGGGTCTGCTTGCCGACGATGCCGTCTGCCTTGACCCCGAGGAGCTGCTGGGGCTTAATGATTCCCCATTTTCCGCTCGCCCAGAGCCAGTCCACCAAAATCTCGGCTACGCTCTGGTTCTTGATTTCGTCAGCCTTCCATTTGTCCCAAAAGTTTCGCTTGAGCACTTTCTTGAAGTCTTCCTCGCTGATGAGCTGCACGTCCTTCTCGTCTATCTTACCGTCTCCGTTCTTGTCGTACCCTACGGTGCGCCATGTGGCGATGGTGATTCCGTACTTGGTCGCTCCTCCTCTGTCGCTCTTCTTGTTGGTGTACTTCGAGCCTCCTTCCCATCTGAGAACGAAAGGCTCGAACTTCTTAACTTCTGCCATTGGTTATTCCTCCGTGTCGTTTGTTGGTTTGTTACTTGGGGAGCTTGCCTCGTTCCTCTCCCCGAATGCTTTCGTGATTCCTGCCGTGGCGAAAAGCGAGCCTATCGCCCCGATGACCGCTGCAATCCCCATGAGGTCTGTGTGGATGGTGTTCGTGGTCATCACCTCGTAAAGCAGGACAAATCCCAAGACCAGCAGCAGGGCGCATCCGATGATGGTGACGCTCACCAAGAAGAACGCCTTGCTGGACGCTCCGCTGTTGGTCTGTATTAACTTGGTTAGGTATGTGGTAAGTCTCATTCTCCTTCCTCATCCGTTCTGTCCATGTAGTTCACTTCCTCTTCCTCCCTCTTGCGTGGTGGGCTTCTTCGGTCGCATCCGTTTCGGATGCATCGGTTCCAGCTCGCTTCCTGGAGTTTCAGCTTCATCTCCATGTTCTCGTCCTTTAGCTTGTCCTCGTTGGCTCGGTGTTGGCTTAGAATCTCGTAGAGGCTGTCTATCTTTGCATCCTTGGATTTCAGCTCGCTGTCCTTTCGCTCGCAGAGGTCTTTCCATCCGCTGGCATATTGGGCGGTCGCCTTGGCTTCCTCCTGCGATGCCTTCGCTGCCTCTGTTCGCTTCTTGCTGTCGTAGAACATGAAGCAGCCCAAGATGGTAACGAGGGCGGTGGCTATCGCCTGTAGAATCTCTGCGCTCATGCCTGTTCCTCCATCTGCTCCTTTGCCTTGGTGATGGCTGTCTGAATGCCGTCCATCACCGCTGGGGTGCAAAGCTCGGAGCATCTGCTGATAAGCTCTGCTTCCTTGTCGCTGTACTCCTCCTCTCCCTTGGAGTTGTAAATCTTCAAGGCCAGGGCGTGGCATGCGACCCCTTGTCCCTGGGTGTAGATTGCGTCCGCAAACCCTTCCTTAATGTCAATGACCGCTGCCTTGGTCTTGGCGAGGTTCGTGAAAACCTCGACTTTCTCGAAGTTGATTTTCATCTTTCTGTTCTCCTTTTAATTGTTTGTGATGGTGTTATTGTATTCTGAAGTCTTTACTGCATAAGCCAGATAACTTCCATTTTTATAAGTGAGGACGATTCTGTTTAATCCTCCTGCAAAATAATAGTAATATCTTGTTTCTCCATCATAATAATCGTATCTTTTTTCTTGGGACCAATCTGCTGACGGGTACTCGGTTGTGTTCATTCCTTTAACTTTGCTGTTTCTGCCGTATATAAATGAACCATTCCAATTCTCGCTTGTGGCTGTAACCGTTATTATAATGTCTATTGTAATTGCAAATTCTGTCCCTTCTGGAATTCCAAGAAATAAGCGAATCCACGAAAGTGTTGGCAATCCTATGGACGCATCTTTTTTGGATACCTTCACGTGAAATGAAAGTGCATTTGTTGGCTCTAAAATGAAGCAGGTATTTTCTTTGTTCGCTTCTTTCGTTTCCATTGCGTAACCTGCCATAGCTCCGTTTAAAATTCCATTTCCACTGCCTGTGAATGCAAAGTTGAATGTTCCGTTCTTTGCGGACAAAATCATGGCGATGTTCTTGTCGAGCCCCCATTGGTTCGTCTTGTCTTCATTCTCGAATCTTGCCACAGCTCTGAGTCCTGTCGAAGCAGGTAGAACGTTTCCACCGATTCCTGCAAAACAATTTTTGTTATCATTTCTGAAAATGATAGTAGCGTCGTTCGTCCATGGCGTGTTCGTGAGTGATGTTCCGCTTATGGTGAATCCTGCAATTTTTCCGTTGGTTGCGTTTATCGTTCCCGTGATTATGGCTTCGCTTGCTTCGAGCTGTCCTCCGTACCTGACCTTGAATTTGGATGCTGCTGCCGTGATTCCTCCAATCCACAAAGGGTAGCCGTTTGTTTCATCCTCGACCCCTCCAAAGCACCCCTGCACCTTGTCTTGGCTGTTGGTGATGAGGATGCGGTTCGTTTGGGCGAATCTGAGGACGGCATTCTTCGCCACGATGAGAGGCGTGTAAATCGGTCGCATCTGGTTCAGCTTGAGCCATTCGGTGCTGTCGCCTCCATTCGGTGCGTTGGCTGTCGTGGAAGTGTGCGTGACCATGCATTGGTACATGGCAAAGCTGCCAGTTGTGTTGTCCGTGACCGTCACAATGTCAAGGTATCGGATTCCTCCCGACAGGCTTTCGTCGTTGTGGTATTCCGTCCCTGCGCTCCACTCGCTGGTGCGCTCGATAAGGCCAGGGATTCCTCGCAGGTCATCGATGCCGTCTACAAACCCTGTGGCGAACATTCCGTTCTCCAGCTTCGGCATGCAAATCCAAACCTGGCGGTACGCCTCCTCGTTCGGTGTAGGTTGGAATCTGAACAACACCTGCTGTGCGTCGCTGCTCGGTATGCTTGCCTTAGTCTTGAAGGTTACCGTATGCTTCTTCCATTGGCTTGTCAATGCCCATGAGACTCCGAGGTCTGTTGGCGTATTCCCTTGCTCCACTCCGTCCACAATCATCTTGGTGTTCGTGTCCACCGCTGTCGGGTAGATGTAGGTGGTGAGGTCTAAGCTGTCCGTGATGCTGTAGGTGTAAACTGTTACGGTGCCTGTTCGTGGGGCTGTGCTGTCGTACATGTAGCTCATGAGCTTGTATGCGCCTGTTGTCTTAGGTGTGAACGTCATGTATGCGGTTGTCTGGCTGGTGCTCTTGATTGCGACGCTGTTGCTCTCCGTCCATGCGCTGTTGAAGATGAACGTGCGCAGCTCCTTGCCGTTGGCGAGAGCCGTTGAGTCAATCTTTCCACAGACAGCTATGCGGTACGTTCTTCCAGCCACAAGGTATAAATCCTTCCCTGCAAATCCGTAGTTGCTGCTCGTCTCGTTCACCCAGATCGTCTGCTGGTTGCCCTTCGCCCAAAAGCTGAAGGTGTACCATTGCCCACCTGCCAGCTTGGTGATGCCCTTGCTTGCGGCTTGGATTGTCTGTTTCAGAATCTCCTTGTAGTAGATGGTTGCGCCTGTAGCCTTGCAAGTGTCGTAGTAGGAGTTGTGGCTGTCCTTCCTCTCGGATGTGTCAATCCTGCCGATGTCGCTTGGTGCGGTCTTTCCGCTCAATGCAGAATAGATGCTTTTCTCGCTCCATGCCGTCATGTTGTCTGCGCTTGTGAATGCTGCGTTGTCGATGATGTTGGCGTTGTCACCGCTGTGGTAGGTGGTGATGAGTTCTGGCGTGGAGTAGCTTGTGCCTGTCTTGGTGTAGGTGGTCTTCACGCATTTCCAAACGTATGGTTTCTGTTCTGTCGCTGTTGGGAAGGTGGTGCTCCATCCGCTTACCGATGAATAGGCGGTGACCTTTGTCTTGTCTGTGGCGATGAAGTAGGAGGTCTGCGAGCTGATGCCGTTGCCATCCTCGCCATCTGCTCCGTCCTGCCCATCCTTTCCGTCAGTGCCGTTAGTTCCGTCTTTGCCTGGGTCTCCCTTCTGTCCGTCTTTGCCAAAGTACCCGATGCAAATCGGGGTTGTGTATGTGAACGCTCCGTTTGTCCATTGCATTCTGTTTCGTGTCCATACCCATAGCTCCTTTGTTGGCGTGAAGCTCGTACTCCATCCGCTTGTCGGTGCGTTCGTTCCGCTGTTTCCGACTGCGTATTGCTCCGTGATTGTCACAAAGTCCTTGCTCGCTCCGAGGCATTGCTTGCCTGTGTAGCTTGTCTTTTCGTTGGTGAGAGTTATCTTGGTACAGCTCCAGATGTAGGTGTCGGCTGTCAGACTAAGCTGTGAGAAAAGGGTGACCCATCCTGCATTGTCCGCTGGTGGTGTCGTGTTGCTGGTGCTTTGGCAGAAGACTACATCGGCTGACTTGATGCCGATGCCGTCCTTTCCGTCCTGCCCATCCTTTCCGTCAGCTCCGTCTGAAGGAGCCCACCTGCAGGTGAACGCTGCCTTGAATTTCCGTTTTTTCTGCATGGTGGGTTCTCCATTTAGTTAAACAAAGTGTCGATGATGCTCTTGGCGCAGTTGGCGCAAAGCTGGCGGTATTCTGAGAAATCCTTGTAAGTCTCGATGTCCTTTTTCTCATCTTCCGTCAGTTCTTCTCCGTTCACCTTCTTCAGCAAAGCGTCGATGGTGTTGAAAGCCAGGGCGTGCTCTTCCTTCTGTGGGTACGCTGCCTCCACGAGCTGGCTCTTCAAGTGTGCGTAGTCGATGATGCCGTCCGTCTGGATTGCAAATCCGCTGAATCCGTCGATGGTCTTCTCCTTGCTCGCATCCTTGGCTTTGGTCGTGCTGGTGTCCTCGCTGGTGGTTGTCTGCACCTGGGTGGCTGGCTGGAAGTCCATGTATGCCATCCTTGTCTTGCGGTCATAGACCGCTGGCTGCTCTGTCATGAACACTCGTCTGATGTTTCCGTAGTTCTCTTTCATTTCTCTGTCTCCTTGTTTTTGTTAAACTTGGCGAGGTCTACCACCTCGTTGGTGTCTGTATAAATCAGTTTTCCGTCATCGGTCTTGGCGACCTGGCGGTGGTCTATCGTGAGAATCTTGACTTGGCTGAACTCGAAGTGCGAGCCTCCCTTGTCAATGACCACGGTCTTGAAGCTGGTTACGTGCGCTGTCTCGAATGCGTCGATGAGTTGCTTCATGCTCGGGCTGTTAACGATGAGTTTGTTCTTGCTGCCGAAGAAGACGATTTCAACTGCATATCGTCCTGCTCCGTAGCTTGTCTCCACGTTCTTCACCCAATCGATGACCTCTATCTCCTTGTTAAGGATGACTGCGGTCGTAATCTTTGGCGAGTCGATGATTCGCTTTCCGTTCTTGTCTTTCTTGTCGGGCATCTTGATGCCCAAGTCCGATAAATCTATTCCTGTTTCCATCTTGTATAATCTTTTGCAGTGTCTGTTTCCCCATTTTATCATGCCCCATGCGGCTGCGTCTATCTCTCGGAGTCTTCGCTTGTTGGTGACCTTCGCTCTTCTCTTGAGCCAGTTCACCTTGTCGCTCTTCCTCCAAAACATGTCGCCTCCCTCGTAGTAAACGAACCCCAGGAAGTCCAAGCCCTCGCTTATCGGTCTTATCTTTGGCTCGTGTGCCTCGAATCCGAGCTTCCGAAGGAATGCCACGGCTCTCTTCATCTTTCGCTTCACCTCTCCCTTCGTCTTTCCGAATATGACGAAATCGTCAAGGTATCGGATGAAAAGGTGCGCCTTTGCCTCTTCCTTCATGAACCTGTCGAATGTCATGAGTGCGATGTTTCCGCTGTCTTGGCTTGGTCGTATTCCGAGCGGTATTCCCTTTCCTTCGGGAGCGAATCTCTCGAACGGCTCCATGTAGGCATCTATGAATTCTTTGTCCTTGAAAAGGTGTTCCATGTTCTTGCGTAGGAGGGTGTGCTGGATGTTTGCGTAATAATGGCAAATGTCGCCCTGCGCAAACCACAGGCATTCTCCTGCGTTTTCCCTTAGCCATCTCTTGACTTGAAGCGCACCTGCTATCTGTCCGTAGCCGATTCTTGACGCATAAGTGTGTGAAATCAATGTGCGCTCTATCCTGTCGTGGCTTACCAAGACAAGGCTTTGGTGCCATTCGTGGTTCGGGTGGAAGTTGAGCTTGCTGATGTCTCGCTCCTTCTTTCCGTTCTTTAACCTCATGTGCTTGTATTCGTCCGTCTTGATTTGGCGGTTGATGATGAGGTGCTGAACCTCCACGAGGTCTCTGAGCCATTGCTTCCTGTGCTTCTTGACCCCGTAGTTCTTCTTTCGCCTTGTGGAGACCCTGTCTGCCTCCTTCAAGGTGTCCCATTGCCATGTGCAATCATAAATATAACCCTGTCTCTTCGGCATTTTTTTCGTTTTATCAAGTCTTGCTCGTTCTTTGTTCTCGTTGGGCTTGCTTCTCTCTGTGCAGAGCTTTCAACTTCCGACCCCTGTGGTCGGATTTACTAACACCACGGGCAGGTCGCTGGGCGTTGCCTGCGCAAGTTCGATTTGTTTCGGCTCATCACTGGCTTTACTTATGCGCCAGCTGCCGAGGCTCAGAAAAGGCGGGCATTTTCCTATGACGCAGTACCGATGCCCTTATCGTTGTCGTTTTTCGTTTCCGAAAACGTAGAAGTAATTCGAGCCGAGATGTTCGCATTCGCATTCGACCAGGCGTTGTTCGAGTTCGCATAAGCGAGACCGCAATTCGCACCGTTGTTCGAGGTGCCGCCACCAAACCACAGCTGTCCTTTTCCTTTGCCTACCTCGCCACGAGCTGGGCGAGGGGTTTTGTCTTATTTTTTGCTTTTGGGGTTGGGTGGGGGAATCCCCCACACCCCCTTTTTAGTTACCTTTTCTTGGTTGAGTTTCTTGCTTCATTTTATGCGCTCGCAAGAAGTCTCTTCAGCTCGGCTGATGTCACCTCCTGGATGTCGCCATGAAAATCAAGCCGAGCCGAGAGGCCCGCATGCGCAAACGACCAGGCGAAGCTCGAGTCCGCAGAAGCGAGACCGCAATTCGCACCGTGGCTCGAGGGGCCGCCACCAAACCACAGCTGCCCACTTGCGTTATACCAATAGTGGTCTCCGTATGTGATGCCTGTATGCTGCTTCGTCGGCACGTAGCTCATGTGCTGTGCTCCCTTGGTGGTGATAAGCGTGATGTCTGCATCGCTATTGCCTTCGGCTGCAAGTCTTGTCAGCTTGTTGTGCTTGACCGCTGCGAAGCTGTCCACCGTCGGTGTGCCTGTTGGTAAGAAGTTCTCGTCCCATTGATAAACGTCGTTTCCAACCGAGCAGAGGTGTCCGTCCATCTCCCAATATTGGGCGTATGGGTTCTCCCAAACTCCCACGTTCACGCTGTGGCATGTGTAGTTGTCTGCGTCCTTGACCTCCACCTTTCCGTCGTTGTATCCAAGTCCGAGGCATGCTCCTGTCTTGATGTTCTTCTGTCTTGCGAATCCATCGGCTAATGTTGAGCTTGCGCTTTTCTCCGTTCCATCGAGTCCGACTCCAAAGATGGCGGTTCCGTCGCTTGCCTTCAAGTTTTGTATGTCTCGGTATCCGTATTTCGCCATCATGTACTGAAGGAGGAAATTACGGAAAGGCTCGCCAGCGAGTCCGTGGTTTTTGCTTCGAGCCTGTGCGTAGTTGAAGAATTGGTTGATGTTGCTTCCTCCGCTTGGAACAACAAACGGGATGCTTCTCATCTGTCCGCTCTGAATCACGCATTTGAACATGCCGACTGGGATGTTCTTGGTGAACCATCCTCCAGGCAGCGGTGTGAGTGAGATGTGGTGTCTTATGCGCTTCACTCCGCTGATTGTCACCTCCTGTAGGTAGTTCCAATAACCACCCTCAATCATGCCGAACCAATCCGCATTTTTGTATGCGTCCACCACAGCTCCGTTCTTCACTACTTGGTCTCCGTCCGCTGTGTATCGGTGGTCGTTTGGGTTGAGCTTGGTGAAGTGTCCGTCTGTTGTCATCAGGATTGCGCAAATCTTGGAGAGCCAAATCTGGAGCATGAGGCTGCTGCCTCCTGTCTCGCAGTATGCCGCTCCCTTGCTCGATGCGGTGTTCTCCTCGATATAGAAGGCGTTCTCGTCTAAGAACTGCTGCTGGTTCTCTTCCATCATCGCACGTAAGTTGTCGAGGGTGATGCGCTTTGGTGTTCCTCCTGCCACCACCATGATGTAGTCGCTTCCGTTAAGGCTTGTTGCCGTGTCGAACTCTGTAATCTTTTTGAATGCTGTCATTTGTATTGTCTCCTTTGTTTTGTTTTATGCTATCTCTGCCGAAACCTCGACAGCTACGTCTGAGTAATAATTTTTGTCTGGGTTGCTTGCGTCTGGCACACATTTCGCCATTTCCGCTGTGAGGGTCACGCTTGCGCCTGTGCTGGTCGCTGTCTTAGCGTTGAGTGCGTTGTAAACCTCCCAGCCCCATGTGACCGAGCCTGTGTAAGCCGTTCCGTTCTGTTTCAGCTTGAGGACAAACTTGGCGTTGCTTGTCTTGGATATGGCATCTGGGTTCGCTCCATCTGGCTCTGCGTCGATTGTCCATTCGTCTGCATCGTCTGTCACTCGCTGTGCGTCCACGGCTTTCACTACCCAGTTGTCTCCTTCCTTGTGCAGGAGCTTGACGCTGAACACCGAGCTGCCGTCCACGTCATCTCGTGTCACCTTCAAGGTCTTTCCGTTCTGCCCTGCGATGAGAACGAAATCCTTGTACCACTCCAGCTTCCAGCTCGCTGCGAACTCCGTGTCTCCTATAGCTTTCGTTCCGTAGAGGTATGTTGCCGTGAGGGTGGTGCTTGTCTGTGTCGCATTCAGCGTGCTGCAATCTGTCGTTATGTTTATGCTGTAGCTGTCCGCTCCAGCTTGCTGAATAAGCACGTCCTCCGTTCCGCTGATGCTGTCTCGGACGTTGTTCGAGATGTAGCTAATCTCGTAGCCGATTATCTGATTTGAGATAATTGTCGTGCTTGCAGCGTTGTCTATGAATCTAAGGTAGCAGAATCCGTCCACTTCCTTCTTCGCAAACTTTCCGTCGGTGGATAGCTGCCATCCTTGGTAGTTGCCTGTGGTGGCTGCGCTGGTGTTGAAGGTCAGCTCCGTCCCTCTGTATGTCCACTTGATGCTTGTGATGGTTACGGGGTTGCCGACTGCGCTCTTGATTCCGACCTTCAACGCTGGTTGGTTGTAGATGTCTGTCTTCCAATCGACGGACAAAGTTCCGCTTGTCGGGTCGATGGCTTGGAAGAGCGAGCCTCCGCTTTCCGCTCCGTTCTTGTCAAACTTCACGATGTTCTTGGTGACGTAGATCTGGTCGCCTGTTCTGATGAAGCGCACCGTGAACGCTCCCTTGATTTTGTTACTCATGCCTTATTCATCCCATTTGTTAAGTTCTGACTTGAATTCCTGCAGGTCTTGGAGCTTGCCTCCGAGCTGCTCTGCTGCTTGCTCTGGGTTCTCGTCCACCTTCAGTAATTCGTTCTCGTTCACTGCCATCTTCGAGCCTGTGTTGTTCGTTCGATGGTATTTTGGTTTTAGCCCCTTGGCTTCCGCCTTGCTTGTATCGACTATTGCGTATCTCATAAGCTAAAAAATTAAAACGTTGCCTTTTTCGTCTGTGAGGACGGTGCCTGTGTCCGCTGCCGTCAGTACGGCTGCTGGCTCTCTTTCCTCGATGTCCATCGAAACGTCGAACCAGCAAAGGTTCTTCTCGTAGCCGATGCCCAATGATTCCACGCTGCATTCCATGCTCTTTCCTGCCTGTCTGTCTATTCGCCCTGCGTATTTGTACGCCTTGGTGCTTGCGTCATAGACTCTTGCCTGGGTCCACCATTGGATATTGTAGAAAAGTTCGGGGTATTGGATTGGCTGGTCTCCTGCTGCAAAGATTCCGTAGTTGTAGTATCTCTGCTGTCCTGGCACAATGTCGTTGCCCCTTGCCACGTCGTGCTGGGTGAGGCAGCTCATGTCTCTTATGAGGCTGATTCCTGCGCTCGTTTGAACCTTTCCGCTTGCGTCCACAAACTGAACCTCGAATTCCTTTTGCCATGTGAATCTCATGTCGAATCCGATGTGTGGAAATGCCACTGATTTAATCTCTGGGTGTTCGAGAGTTCCAGCTGCAAGAGCCGTGCTCTTTCCTCTTTCGACAAGACGCATCGTCATTCCCTTTGGTAGTTCCGTGATGGTGGCTGTTCCTTTCGTGAGAGTGATGGTTACGGTGCGCTCGTAACTCTTGCCGTTGACGAACTTGTCACGCTGTCCTGCCTTCTCGATTCCCTCTGCCACCAAGTACTCATAAAGGGCGAGCTCGTCCTTCAATGGGTCGTATGCGAGTTGCTCGCAATCCACCGAGCAATCTATTTTGTTTCCTCCCTTGTCTGTGGTGGTGAGTGCCATTCCGCCTCCGTTCACCACGTAGTTCGTTCCTGTTCTGAAATCGTTGAACGAGCCTTGGTAGGAAAGTGTCGCCACCTCTCCTGGCACGATGTTGCGCATAATCTTCAAGCTGCCGTTGTCATCGCTGGTGTCCTTGATAATGGCGTAGTCCGTTCCCTCCTTCCAAACCTTGGCTATCGGTGTTCCGTTCACAAACCATGCGTGCTGGTCTCTGGCCAGGTTGTGGTTGTTGATTCCAGATGTGTAGATTCCGTCGGGGTCGTTGACCGTTGTCTGCGGTCTGATGATGGTGGGGGTGACCGAGCGGTCTGGCTCGTATTGCCCCAGCGCAGTGTTGGCTGTCTGTGCCGTTGGCGAGTCTGCCGTGATGCAGACCAGCTCGCAGGTTGTCTGCAATGGCGAGAAGTCGAGCCTTGTGTGCTTGCGCTCCGATTTGAATGTCCTTTTCTTGTTTACCATTCTCTTTCTCCTTCTGCGTTAATGTTAATATTCGATAGGCTCCGTCAGTGGAGTTTCCTTTCCATCGTCTGCCGTAACATAGAACAGGGTGCTGATTCCGCTGTGGCTTGGGCTGATATGCAGGTCGCTGTAGCTTATCTCGAACTTGGACCCGCAGTTGGCGTGCTCTGGCTTTGCGTTCCAGACAGCATCTGATGCAGTGTCGCCTGTGTCTCGCTCCACCTTGAATGTGTATTCGTCCGTGTGGTCTTGCAGGTAGCCGTCCACAATCTGAATGGTGACGGTCTCCGTCTCGTCCACCGACATGTATCCGTCGAGGCTTTGGTTTATCAGCATCCTCCTGCCTTGGCTCTCGAATTGCTCGATGGTTCCGCTCATGTAAATGTTGTTAAGGTATGCGGAGTACCCCTTCATGTTCAATCCGAAAATGTTGAGGTTCGTCAAGTCTCCGAATTGGGCGGCTATCATGTCCTTGCTGAATTCCCAATTGTTCACGTCCTGCAGGTATCGCTCGTATGTCAGCGTGCTGTATCGGCTCTTTTGTCTCGTGGTGTCGCTGAAGTTGCCGTAAGCCACAAAGTGCATCGCCTCGTGTGGGTGGTATTGGGTCTTCCACGTGTCGCTTGTCGGTCTCAATGCGTAGCGCACCCTGCTGTTGTGGGCGGTGTCGATGATTTCCGTGATGCGGAAGTATGCGGTATAGAATCCTGCGAACTTGAAGTTTCCGATGCCATCGTCGTAGTCATCGCTCTCGTTGCTCTCTATGACCATGCCTTCGTGCCAGATGCCTTGGCAGATGTCATCAACGGCAATCTTGCCGATTTCTCCGTCTTGGAGGTGGAGGACGATTGTTCCTGTTGCGAGCTGGTTTCCTTCGCTGTCGGTGTCTGGTATCACCTCCTTGATGATGCCACCTCCTGCTGCCCTCCAGCGGTTTCCGATTTGGATTGTCACTCTGTTGCATCTGTATTCTGGCGTTTCCAAGAATTCACGGATGGTGAGGCTGTGGAGTTCCGCTCTGCCCATCTGGTCGATGTATGCGCCCTTGCCGAATTGTCCGCTCACAAAGTCTCCTATTGTCATTCCCTTGTAGAGGTTGATGAGCTGCCTTGCGCTGTCCTCATAGACCTTGCTCAGCTTGGTGTCCATTCTCTTCTCCAAGAACTGCATCTTGTTTTGGAGCTCGGTTATCAGCTTGTCGTATGCAGGGATGTTCCCCTGGGCGGTGGTTGTCTGCAGCTGGCTGTTGTAATACACTATTTCGTCCACGGTGCTGGCCAGGCTCTCGCTGTTGCTGGTGTGCTTGCTCTCTCCGATGCTATACTCACCCTGTGTCAAGTCTTCGAGGTCAAGTTCCCAGCCGATGATTCTGCTCTCCCTTGCGTGGTCTTCCGTATGGAAGTATTCGGGTGCGATTAGCTTCACCTTGCTTCCGTATGTCAGCTCGATTCCCTTCTGTCCGAAGAGGACGGGGTTCGTCGTTCCCTCGTAGGTTCCGCTGTCCACCTTCATTTTCGCCATGTCCTTCTCTGCCTCTGCCTTCAACTCCATTTCCGCTGCCTCCACCAATTCGTCATCGATGAATGTTATGTCCATGTTGTACATGTAGAGGGTGTCACCGACCGCTGGCTTCATCGTCTCGTTCGGAAGTTCGAGGGTGTAGGTGTCGTTCCTCGTAATCTCGAAGAGCTGCTTGTCATCGGTGTCTGCGTCTGGGTTGAAGTGAACCTCGAAATCCATGCCGTTCAGCTTTCCGCTCTCGAAGTGTATGCTCAGCGGCTTGTTCTCCTCCTGCGTCTCGTAGATGCTGTCGAAAATGAAAGGCGAGCCGTCCTTGAGTTTCGCCTTGAATCGGTATGCAGTCCAATAGGTGACGTTGCCTGTGTCCGTGTCGGTTGTCTTGGCTGGTATCTCCGTGACCTCCGTGATGGTGAGCAGTGCCCTTGGGTAGATGTCCTCGTATGTCTTCACGATGTCCGTGATGTCGTCTGGGTCCAGGTTTGGGTCGCTGTCAATGTATGGCGTTCCTATCGGGAGCTGGAGGATGGTGTCGCTAACTCCTTGTATCGCCACCTCGCTCTGTCCGTCTATCGGCTCCGTGTAGAGCTTGTTGATGTAAGCCATCGCAAGGTGGGCCAGGATAACCTGCTGGCTGCTGCCTGTCAGCTTTTTGGATTTGTCGGTCAATGCGTAGCAGTCCCTGCCGTCGTTGACGCTGCTTGTGCCGTCGCTGGCTATGCCGACGAACTCGATTCCTGTCGTGGTCTTGTCTGCCAGCGTGATGGTACTCGCCTTGGTGATTGCCTTCCTCTGTAGCTGCAAGTCCTTGAAGCTGAATATCGGGTAGCTCTCTCGCTCCACCTTCACCATCGTGGTCTTGCTGTTGTCGGTCTGTCCTCCTGTCTCGTCTCCGATGATGAACTGCACCCCAGTGCCGTTCTGAAAGCCTATAGCGTCCGCCATGTTTCCCACCTCGATTTCAAATGTCGGGTTGTTCCATGAGACGGTCTGCCCTGCTGCTGGGTTAGCGTATGAACCGCTCACCACCTTGAAGCTGAATGTTTGTCCTGCGTATTTGCTGTAGCTGGTTATCTTGATGCGCATCTTCTCGCTGTAGAAGGTCTTCGGCTTGTTTGTGGTGAATCTCACCTTACTCGTGTAGAGGTTGTGAAATCCGTCTATCGTGAACGGGTTCTTCAGCTTTCGCCTGTAGTTCTGGTTGAGGTTACGGCTTGAGCCGAATGCGTAGAGTCTGGTTCCATGTTCCTCGCTGTCCTCACTTCTGCTGATTCCGTTCAGTTCCTTGCCTTGCTCCAGCGTTATGATCTGGTCGCCTTGCTCGCATCTGCCGAAGTGGATGGTATTTTTTTCTATCCACCATTCGGTGTCGAATGTCTCGGCTATGTTGTCGAGGGCGGAGAGGAGGGTCGTGCTGTCGTATGCTATCAACTTTGCCTCGTTCCTCTTCTCTACGTCATCGTGGATATAAACGATGTAGTCCTTGCCTCCGTAGGTGTATCCAATCTTCGAGAGGTTGTCGGTGAGGATTCCTGCGTGCGCCTTCAAGGTGTCGGTGAGACTCCACTTGGCTTCCATTCCGTTCACGCTTCCTCTTCTGAAGAAGATGATGCGGTTCTTGAATTTGTACCATGGGCGGTCCAGGCGCAGCTCGTAATCGTAGCCGATGTCCTTGCTCGCCTTTGTCGGTGTCGGCAAGTCCACGACCTCGAATCGCCCAAGGTCTTCTATCTCTGCGTAGAATCCCTTCTTCAATGCAAGCACGGAATCGCTGGAGAAATTGACGGTTATGTACTCTTCCTCCTGCTTCTTCCATGTGTAGGTGCTTCCGCTTCCCACAGGGATGGTGTATGCCTTGGCTTGCGCCCTGTTATAAAGTTGTATCTTCATAATTGTCTGTATCCTCCGTTCCTCTGTTCGCTGGGTTCGGCTCGTTCAGCGTGAGGCTGAATGTTGCGCATCCCTTGAAGTAAGACTTGAATTGCTTGCAGCTCTTGTAGTCGCATCGGTACACCACGCCTTCCTCGAACTTGGTGCGTATGTTGATGCGCCTCTTCTTCAGCTCGGTCTTGAAGTCCTTCAGCTTGCTGAACATCTCGTCCCTGCTTGTTGCGTAAAGCTGGACGAATAGGGTCATGTCCCTTTCGTCCACCTTCGGCTGCTTCTCCCTTCGCACCTGCTTTCCGTTCTCGGTTGCTGACTTGTTGCTGACCGCATCCTTCAGTGGCTCTGGCTCTATGAGGGTGCAGAGGGATGAATCGCTAAGACAAACGCCCCATCTGCCGAATGCGTCCATGTCGTTGATGAATAATTCTCCTATTCTGTTCATTGTCCTGCCTCCTTATAGGTTCTCGGTGTTCTTTCTTATCTTTTCCAGCTTTTGGTTCATGGATGGCAGCTCGCTGGTGTATCGCTCTATCTTTTCCAGATGTGCGACCGCTTGCACCTGTACCTCCATCATGTCATCGAGGTTGCTCCTGATGATGGCTGCGCTGTTGGCGATGCTTGCGTTGTTCTCTGCCTGTTGCTGGACGGCATCAGAAACGATGGCCAGGCTATTCTGTATGCTGGTAAGGCGACCGTTCATCTCCTCGCCTTGGTCTTGCGTCATTCCACTGAGGCTTGCGCTTGTGCTGCTCTGGTCGTAGTTGTCGTTCGGGTCGATTCCTGCGGCTGCGTAGGCGTTGTCCCTCGCTTGCTCTCCCTTGCGGTAGGCTTCCTCGTATTTTTGTTGAAGGTTAGCTTTCTCGCTTTGGTCGAGCTTGCCGTCTGCCATTGCGTCTGCAAACAGTGTGTACCAATTCTGCATATCCTGTGCGAGGGTGGTCTTGGTTATGTAGTTGAGGATGGCATCCTCCATGTACTCCTTGACCTTCTGTGTTGCATCCTTCACGCCCTTTGTGGTGTCCTTCAGCAATTCCTTCAAGCCGTCCTTCGCATTGTCGAAGGAGAGGTTTGTGACCGCCTCGTTGTAATCGTTCTGTAAGTCGATGAGCTTCTTGTAGTACTCGATGTACTCATCCATGTTGCTGGCGTTGCTCTTGTATCCGTCGTTGCTGGCGTTTTTAATCTTGGTGTAGAGGTCGGTTGCTTCGTCTGCCACCTTCGCCATCTGCTCGCTTGTCAAGTTCCAAAAGTCCTCAGCCGAATTGACGCTTCTCCCTGTAATCTCGCTGATGCGCTGCCATTCCGATTTTTTCATCACGTCGTTAATATGTGCGTTGGATGAGTGCTTGCCTCCTATGCCGAGGAATCCGTTGCTGTATGCGCCTCCTGTCTCTATGAGAATTCTCTTTTTGTTGGATTGCGCCTCCTCCAGGTTCTTCTTCGCTCGTTGGTATGTGTCGGTAGCTTCCTGTCCTGCTTTGTCCTTCATTACCTCCGTCAGTCTGTCCACCGCTGATTCAAGGTCTTTGTTGGATTGGGTTAGGTCGCTTATGGTCTCCTCCACGGTGGTGTCCGTTCCGAAGAGCTTGCTTCCTGTGAGGCTTCTGAATATACCACCGACTGCACCGAATACGGATTGGAAAACGTTTTGCACAAAGTTGAAGAGCCCCTGCTTCTGTATCTGGTCTAGCAATGAAAGGATGGCACCGATGATGCCTCCAATCTTTGACCCTGCCTCTCCAAAGATTGAAGCCACGCTGCTTGCAGTGCTTCCAAGTTCCGAGAGGCTCATTTCGCTGGTGCTGCCGAGCTGTGTGATGGCGTTCGTTAGCTGGATGAGGTTGTTGGTGGTGGTGTCAATGGACTTGTCTCTGTTGACCTTGGACGTGTCCTTCTCCTTCTTCGCCTCGTCTGCCTTCTTCTGTGCTGCCTCCACCTTCTTCTTTGCAGCCTCCTTCGCCTCTTCTGGTGCGTCGCTGTCCTCGATGTCATCAAACTCCGAGAGGGCTGTGTTCAACTCTTGCAGGGCGGTTGTGTATCGCTCGCTGGCTTCCTCGTAAGTCTTGCAGTTCTCTGCGAGGTTGCCGAAGATTCCGCTTCCCTTGATGATGGCATCGTTGAGCTGGCTTATGGCGTTGGTGACCACCTTCTTGTTTTCGGGTGTCGCTTGCTGGTATTCCTTGCTGTTCTTGTAGGTCATCAGCTTGTCTCGGGTGGCTTTCAACTCTTCCGTTGTCTGCTTGTCGAGGTTGTTGAAGACCGCATCCCAATCAATGGATTTTTTCAGTTCCTCAAGGTAAACCGTCTGTATGTTCTCTTCGAGGGCTTGGGTGGCTTGCTCTCGCTTGTGCTCGTAGTTCTTGGCGAGGTCGGTTTCTCCCAGCTTAGCTGCTTCGTCTCTCAGCTTGGTAAGCTGGGCGATGTCATCGGTGATTGCCTTTCGGGTCTTCTCCGCTTTCTCGTTCTCATCGTCATACTTTTCAAGCAAAGCCTTGATCAGGTCGCCTCTCTGCTGGGTGGTGTTTGCGTCGAGTGAGTTGCGCTTGGCGGTGATTCCTGCTTTTTCCTCGTCGGTGAGCTGAACCTTCTTCTGCTGTCCTGTGGCATAGAAGCCTTGCTTCTCATGCGCTGGGTCTGCATCCCACAAGGTCTTTTCGTGGTCTATCTTGGCTTGCAGGAGAGCCTGTTCCTCCTTGTCGATGGCGGCTTTCTCCTTCTTGTAGTTCACGTCAAGTTGGGCGAGCTTCTTCGCCTCTCCCTCCTTCATCGCATCCACGATGGCTTGCGCTTGCAGCAGTTCGTTGTCGGTCTTCTGCTGCTTCGTGGTGTTGTCGTATTTGTAGGTTTCCTCGGCTTTCTTTTCGTCTGCCTTGGCTTGCTCCTTTGCTTTCTTCTCTGCTTCGACTTGCTGCTGCTTCTGTAGTTTCTTGGCTGCGGATTCTCTCTGCTGGTGCGTGGAAACTGAACGGCTGGCGATGTGGTCTTGCGCCTCCTTCAGCAGAGATTCCTGCTTCTTCCACTCCTTGCTTCCCTTCTTGCTGTCTGGCATTTGGTCGAGTTTGGCTTGCGCATCCTTCTTCTGTTTGTCCCAGTCGGCTGCGGTGTAGCTGCTCTTGCTCTTCCCTCGTGAGCCCTTGATGCCCTGGGCGGTGGTGAGCATATTCTGAATGTCGCTCTGGCTGAAAACATGACCTTTCAACTCCTTGTATTGGAAGGTCGTGTTTGCTGCTCCCTTGCTCTTGGCGTTCTCCAGCGTCTTGATGAGGGTGTTCAACCGCTTGTTGTCCATGTTCTTGAATGTCTCCATGAACTTGTTAGCTGTCTGGGTGCTGGTGGTTCTGTCTGCTTGTCGCTGGTAGCTCTTGGCTTTACCTGTGTAGAACTGAATCATATCATCGAGGTTGGCAGTGATTCGGCTTGTCCATCCGTTGAGCTTGTAGTAATACTCCTTCGCCTCGTCGATTTGCTTTCGCTCTTGCTCTGTAAACGGATTCTTTGTGCTGCCTAATGTATCCAGCTGCCTTCTTCTTGCCATTCGCAGGATGTCAGCGTATCGTTCGTTCTTGCTGGCTTCCTTTCGGTAACCGCTTACGGTCTTCTGTCCGTCTATCTCTGCGATTTCTCGCTTAAGCTGGATGATGTTCTTAAGGTGTCCTTCCTCATCAATGTATTTCTTGATGATAGTAGGGTATCTTGCAATGAGGAGGTTCATCGCCTTGCGTCTGTCGTGGGTTGCCGTCTCATCCTTCTGTGCGTTGTCGATGGCGGTCTCCGTCTCTTGGTTGTATTCCTCCTGTCTCTTCTTGCCCTCGGATATTTCCTCGTTGAATGATTTCTGTGCTCGTTCGTCGGCTGTCAGTCCGTCGTTGCACGCTACCAAGGCACCGACCAAGACTCCGAGGGCTGTGGCTGCAGCCACGTATGGGTTGGCGAGCATGGTTGCATTGAGGAGGGCTTGCGCCTTTTGCGTGAGCAGGATGGATGCTCGTGCTGCCAGCATGCTGACGCTGTGTCCTTTCTCTGCCACGGTCGCCACCATGACCGCTGCTCTGTATATGCCGTAAGTGGTGACTAAGCCCATTATAATCTGTCCAACCTGCTTGTAGTTGGCGATGAGCTTCTGGGCGGTGTCGATGCTGTCAACGATGAAGCCTTCCTGTGCCTCGCCTATGTCGTTGAGCATGTATTGCCATGCTCCCTCCAAGTTGGAGAGCGCACCCTTCATCGTCTTGCTCTGTTGCTCCAGCATTCCGTTGAACTGACCTCCCTCGGATGCTGCTGCGTGGAATGCCTCCTGCACCATCTTGGTGCTGATTGCTCCCTTCTCCATTTCGTCCTTCAGCTCACCGATGCTCTTGCCTGTCTTCTGGCTGATAACCTGCAATGGGTTGAATCCTGCGTTAATCATCTGGAGCAAGTCCTGTCCCATGAGCTTGCCTGTTGCGCTCATCTGCGAGAAGGCGAGGGTGAGGCTCTTGAATTTCTCGCTGTCTCCCATGGAAATGTCACCGATGGCTTTCAAGTGCTCCATAACCTCCTGCACAGGAATGTTGAAGGCGAGCATGGTCTGTGCTCCCGATGCGAGGTCGTTCATAATCATCGGGGTGCGCAGTTCGTAGTCCTTCAGCTGCTCGAACAGCTCGTTTCCCATCTGCTCACCAGCGAGGGTCTTGAAGGAAACGTGTAGGCTCTCCATCTCGCTCCTTATGCTGATGACCTTGCTCTCGAACTCGGTTAATTTCTGAATGGAAAAGTACGCAGTGACCCCTGCGGCAATCTTTTTGAGGCTTGCGTCCATTTTCTCTGCCTCGCTCTTGGTGGCGTTGCCCAGATCATGAATCTTGTCTTTCGCTGCCTCTGTCTCTTGCCGTAGGTCTTGCGTGCTGACGCTGCCGAATGCAGAGTCTATCTTTTGTCCTATCTCGGTGGCGATGCGTCCGATGGTTTGGAATTGCTGAACCACCTTGTCTGCGTCCGATTGGAGCTGTGAATCGTCTATGCCTATCGAGAATCCTTCTCTTCCGTTGTCGAAATCTGCCATTTTAATAGTCCTTTACGAAGACTTCCTCTTCTTCGTCGTTGTTGAAATTATCGGGGTTGTTTGCGTCCAGGCTTGCATCCCAATCCTTGGCTGGCTGCTCATCGTCGAATTGTGGCGTGGCTGCTGAATAAAGGGTTAGGTTAGCGTAGCTGTAATCGTATAGTACTTGCTCGGTTGTCACTCCGAGGTTCTTCGCCCATCCTATGATGATTGCCCAGGGGCTGTCTGTTCCACTTCCTTGGTCTTTTCGAGAATGTTTATTGCGGACAGGGAAGTGGTAAGACCGAAAAAATCGCCCACCTGCATCTCCATCAGCCTCTTGGTGATTGTCTCGTTGAGCGTGGCTGGTGTCAGTTCCTCGAGGATGTGGCGTGCCACGAAGTCCAGCTCACTCTCGGTCTCCAGCTTGGTTATGAATCTGAACTTGCGCCAGCTCCACTTGCGGCTCTCGTTCTTCACCACCTTTCGGTTCTCGTTGATGCGCTTGGCTCCAAGGACCAGGATGGCTGCGATGCGTCCGACAGCCTCGCAGTCCTTGGCTGTCAGCAGGGTTTCGTTCAGAATGCTCTTCGGGTTTTGGTTGATGCGTGGCATCCTGTGAACCTCTGCGCTCACCATCATGATGGTCGCTGGTGTCGGTGCTGGTATCTCGTAGGTGCGTCCCTCAATCTCCAGCGATGTTGTCTTGCGCTGGAGGATGGTGTCCGCCACCTGCTGTTCCAATGTCTTTTGTTCTTCCATGTTGCTTTAAAGTGAAAGAGCAGGAGGGTGGCTTTGGGCTTCCTCCTGCTCTTGGTGTTTGGAATATGGGATTATTTCAAAGCCTCTTTTGTCGTGAAACGTGAGTACCAGTAGTTGTTGTCGACCGCTTGTGTTTTGACGGTATGTCCGTCGCTGTCCATGACGGCTGGTGTCTCTGGCACACCTGTTGTCTTGAAGATTGAAGCGGTGATTTTGATTGCGTTACCATTCTGCTCGTCCATCGCTGGTGCTACCTTGATGCGGCAGAGCGGTGCCTTGATTCCCTTCGCTCCCTTGTTGTGTGGCGTAATCTTCACGGACTTGTCGCCTGGCACGATATGGGTCTTCACCTTCTGCTCTCCATCGGCATCCTTGTCTGCGATGCCCAGCTTCTCGTAAAGCTCTGCGGTTGGCTCGATGACGGTGGTCTCGACCTCAAGTGTTCCCTCCAGGTCTTCCTGTGCCACGACCTCGCCACCTGTGGCTTTCATCTGCAGCTGGTCTCCGTCGTTGGAGGTGAGGGTTGTGCTCTGGTCTTTGATGGTGCCTACGGAGAAGAGGGTCGTTGCGAATGCGTCGTTCTCTCCTGTGTCTCCAATCTCAAACTTGCACTTTCCCCATGCCATGATGATTTTCTTTGAATCTGCCATGTGGTTGTCTCCTTTGTTATTTTATAAATTTGCTAATCTAAAATGAATACCGATGTTGACTAAGTGCTCGCTCTTCCCTGGCACGGCAATGGTTGCCGTCGCTTGGAACAAATCGAAGAAGTAGGCGGTGTCGGCTTCATTAAGTTTCTCGACCACCTCGTCTGTCATCGCTTCCAGCTCTGCGATTCTTCCCTTGTCGGGTACGAGGCTTGTGCCTCCGATGTCGATGTCAGGCACGTATATGTTGAGCCGTGCCCTGCCTTCCTGGAATTGACCAGCCGTTGCGTTGGAGACCGTGAGAACTGCGTCCTCGGTGTTCGCTTCGAGTGGGCGCACCTCGCTGGGGTAGAACGTTCCCTTTATCGTCTTCCCCATCAGCTCTTCGAGTGCTGCGTACATCTCCATTTCGATGGTTGTCTGTCCTTTCGTTGCCATTGTTAAGCTGTCTTTGTCTTGAATAATCGGTCGAGCATCTCCTTGATTTTGCGCTGCGCCATCTGTTCGCTGGTGTCGAGAACGTCGAGGCTCATGGCTTCGACGTATTGTGCGTATGGCATTCCTGCCACCATCAAGAAAACGATGCCCTTGCTTGTCTGCTTGCTCGCCAGATCATGAAGAAAAGCCACGCCTTGTTTCTTTCCCTCCGTTCCGTCGCCCTTGCCACCGCTCACGTTCTTCCATTCTCCCTCGTGAACAATTGAGCCATCAACGAGGATGCAGTAGCCGATGGAGCTGCAAAGGTTGCCTGTCTGGTTCAAGTACTTGTGTCCGCTTCTCGCTTGGGTTAGGCATTCCTCCCCAATGTAGAAAAGCTGGGCGATGATGGCTTGTCTCCTTCGCTCTATCTCCTGGTTCATCCGATTGCGGATGTCTGCTGCCGTGAAGTTCGGTTTTATTGGCATGGTGTCTCCTTTTAGACGGTTATTTGCAATGCGTCCACTGCTTCGAGGTAGGTGATGTCCTGCACCTCGAACTCTCCGAGGTCGGTGCCTCGGTTGTCGGTCAGCCTCACTCTCTTGGCGGTGAAGTCCTGCGGTTCGATTAGTACCTTGGCTGCAAATTGTCTGAACTTGCCGTCCTGGTATGTGCCTTGGTGGTCGCTTTTGTTCTTCACAATGTTGCAGGGGATTGGGTCGCTCTGCTTGGTGTCCACCTTTTGGGGGATGCCGTGAAGCAATCCCCCTCCAGTGGTATCGAATGTGAAAAGAAAGCCGTTTTGGATAATCATCAGAAATCCTCCCCGATGTAGCCGCATGGGATGTCCGTTCCTGCCTCGTCTTCCTCCAGCTCTGCGAGGAGGCTGTTGGATTTCTTGGCAAAGCGTGAGCGTTCGTCCTCGCTGAACGTGTAGCTGATTCCACCTTGGGTGATGTTCGGTGCTTCCGCAAGGAAGGCGTAGGTGAGTGCCTTCGCCTTCTTGAATGGGTCGCTTGCTCGTATCTCCTTGGTGATTTCTGCCCCTGGGTCCAGCCCTGCCTCGTCGATGATGTTCTCAATCGTCGCTGCTGGTATCGGGTAGCTGCTCATTGCTTTAATTGCGTTGCTTGTCTTCATGCTGCTTTGCGGTCGGTTAAACGTTGTTATGCGCTTGCTTCTCCTTCCGCCCATGTCTGGTTGGCGGTGTTGAGGAAGACGAGCGACTTGCGGTTGATGAGTGCCGGCTGAACGTATGCCTCTGCAAGGGTTGTCTCGCTCTGTGGGTTGACCTCGCTGTATCGGGTCACCTTGTAGAAGCCTCCGTAAACCTGCAAGGCAGCGGTGTTCTTCACCATAGGCACGTTCTTGTAGTAAGTCCAGCCGAGCTGGATGGTTGGCGAGAGGGTCACCACGTTCACGTTCCACGGCTTGATGGTGTCCTTGCTGCCGTCCTTGTGCTCGATGGTCACATAGGTGTCGAGGATGATAATCTGTGGATAGCCTCGTGTCGGGCTTGCGTTGTAGGCGTTGATTTTCTCCAGCGTTATCATGTCGGCTGTAATCATCGAGAGGTCGTTCACCTGTGGGTAGAGTCGCTTTGCGGTCTTCTTCTGTGCCACCAGCTCCTGGAACTTCGCCTTCTCCATGAACGCAAAGCGTGGCTTTGTCAGTCCCTGCTTGGCTATCATGTCCTGTGCGTTCGCCAGATCAAGGAGTCCGTCTGCGTTCTCCTCGTCGCTCCACTCGTAGCCCTTCTTGGTAACGGAGCCAGCCTTGCTCTTCTTCTCGGAGATTTTTACTCCGATGAAGTTGGCTGCTGGCACGTTGAAGTTGATTGTGTCCTGTGTCGCCATGTCTCCCTCAATCTTGGCAGGGAAGGTCTGCACTCCACTTGATGCGATGCGCATGCAGTCGAGCTCCACCTTGTAGTCCATTGCCTTGCGGACAAAGTTCACGTCATCGTAAACCAAATTAACGAGCTCCTGCTTCTCCTGCTGGTTCTCGGTCGCTGAGTTGGCGAGGGTCTGTGCGTCGAGGTATTCGTTAATCTCGATTTCGTCCTTGTCACGGCTCACTGCGTACTTGCTCAGCTTGCCGCTCCAAGTGCCGACCTTCTGGCGTGTCTTCTTTGGAGCCTTGGTGTTGAATGCGACTCGGTCTGCTGCCACAGGGATGCCCTCGTCGCCTTCCAAGCCCTTAATATCGAACTTTCGGGTGTATTTCAGAGGGAAGAGGGTAGCCCATGCGAGACCTGTTCCTGGCTGGAACTTGTTGACGGTCGCCTGCATTCCAGGGATGTCAATGTCGAATAATGGTGCATCCATTGTTGCTTTTCTCCTTTGTTAATGTTAATCGAGCGTGATGCCCTTCATCAAGTCCACCACCTCCTGTGCGACAGGTGCGGTTTCCTTGCGGAGGCTTGCGCTTCTGATAAGTCTTACCTCGAAGTCTCCCTCTCCAGCCTTGACAAAGGTGCCGAGGATGTACTTCGGTGTGTGAATCGGTGCAGCCGACGCTGTATTTCCGTCCGCTGCTGCGGCTGCTTGGTAGAGGACGGTGTCCTGGGCGATTGCCACGCCAAGGGTGACGGTCACGACGTCATAATCTGGGCTTGTGGCGGTGTCAACATTCGTGCATGCGACACCCACCTTGCCGTGGGCTATGATGTCTCCTTTCTGTACACCGCTACCCTTGGCAATCTTGATAGTGGTGTCTCCTGTCTTGACCTCTGTGATGAGGCGGTATCCCTTGATTGGGATGAAGCGTCCGTCGGTGTCCTCGCTCATGGCGAGACCCTTCTGCAAGTCGAACGCTGGATTCTTGGCGAGTCCGCCACCTGGCTTCTCCGTGAGAATGGTTTCGAAGATGACAGGGTCGGCTGGAGCTGCGTCTTGGTGCTTGAACATTCGGTTCATGGCTCAATCCTTTAAATTGTTAAACTTTGCTACTGCGCTGGTGGTGTAGCTGGTGCGGCTTGGCTCAGTCCGATGATGACGGGCGATGCGGTCTGCGTCTCCCTCGCTGCCTCTGCGTTGAGGTAGGCGGTCACCGCAGGGTCTGCCTGTTCGCCTGGCTTGCGCTTGCCACCCAATGGTGGGGTGCCAGCTGCGCCCGATGCCTTCTCTTCCTTGATGTCGTTCTCCACGAATGGCTTCTGTGTGTCGAGCCAGCCGTTGAAGTCCTCATCGTCCTTAAAGGTGAGGCGGTCGTAGTTGCGCATGTAGCGTTCCTTCAGTTTTTCGGATGCTCCCTCGAACAAAGCCTCGAACTTCGCCTTGCGCTGGTTTCCCTGCTTCTCCTGTAGGATGCCGTTGAGTTGCTCACGCATTGCCTTGTTCTCCTGCTCCATCTTTGCGAACATCTGCTTCACCTCGTCGCTCGCCCCTCCTGTTGGCGGTTCGTTCGGCTTTGGTGGTTCTGGCTGGTCGATGGTCTTGCCATCCTTCAGCTTGTACTTCTTCTCATAGTTGCTGATGGCGGTTGTCTGAGCCTCGTTCGCTCTTCGGTCGCCCTCGCTCTCTATGATGGATTGGAAGGTCACCCCATCTACGACGGTTTTCACTTCGTCCTCCGTGGTTGTCGTCTCAGCCTTTTTCTTGGCTATCCGCTCTAAAATCTTAGGGTCAACCCCAGGAAACTTGGTTTTGAGCCCTGCTAAAATTTTTTCAAACATAAAATTATGCGTTGGTTCTACAAATTTGTAACGCTGCAAAAATACGGATTTAATGTTAAATGTGATTATATTGCAATCATTAATTAACGTTATTTAATTCAAAAATCCGAAAAGATAGGAATTTTCCTTTGGCGGTGTCGGTCTTTTTTCGTAAGTTTGCTGCAAAAATTAGACTTATGAAAATTCCGAAGGCGGTTTTAAATGAAGCGAGCAGCCTTATCTCTCGGTTTGGGAAAAGGCTCGTTTTCCTCGGCAAGTATGACGAGGCAGATGTATTCTTGTTTAAATTTCCCGATGACTTGGATGTTGGTACTGCCATTTTTTTGAATTATAAAAATGGGGAATGCGTCAAGTTGTCGAATTCTTCCGCTCTCCCCATTATTAAATCACTTATCAAAGATTGACAAAAATTTCAATTTGAAGTTTTTGTCATCTACTCGAAGGATGCCCCTTGTGCTTATTGGGTTTCTGTCTCCGTAGTTATAAAGTTCTTTCATCTGTCTTCTTGCATTTTGCCCATTATAAACCTGTGGCTCGATGTATGATAACGTTCCATCTGCGAATCTTTGAATGATAGTTGCGTGTCCTCCACCGCCATCCCATCCAATCGTCAAAATGTACACGCCTTCTTCTTTGCATGTTTCCTCGAAGTATTTTTTATATTGAGTTGGTGTCATGCGTGTAACTCCTTTCTGTTTCATCCAATCGACCGTAAGGACAGGTTTGACAGGTGTTCCGTCTTGGTTCTCCCAAATTTCGAACGAGCGTTGATATGAAATCCATTCAGAAAGTGAACCGCTTGTGTTGCCCTTTGCCCAGATGTTAAATCCTTTAAGTCTCAATGCGTAAGCAGGAGCGCAAGTCTGGCAGTTTATACTGAATGGCTCGTCTCGTACGGAATTGTACTTTGGATTCTTTATCCTTCTTCCGCTCTTATTTCGTATATATTCTTCCACGTGGTTCGGGTTGGCTTCCTGCATATCTGCTTCTTCGCAGGTCATCGGTCTTCCCTTCTTAATTCCGAGGCTCTTTTCTATATCCCTCATGTTTGCGATTTGCTCTTTTGTGAAGCTGCCCCATACCTGGGTGTCCCATTCGTTCTGTGCCTTCACGCCTTTCTCGAATTTAGCAAACAAAGCCTCGACCTCTTTTACGGATGCATTCTTGCCGATGGCATTGCGCAGGGTTATCTGTCTCTTCGCCAATGCAGGGAGTGTCTGTCCTTTGCTATATGTGAGGGTCTTCATCAGTTGGTCGCATCGGTCATCGTATGCATCCAGCCTTCTGTCTCTCCATGCGTCCTTGATGTCATCTATCTGCTCTGTTGTTCTCGCAGCGTGTCTCTTGGCTGCGTTCTCCATGATGATTTCATGCTTGCTCTTGGCTGGTATCTTTTCATGATCAGGTGTCTTGCCTTCCCATCGTAGTCCCTTGGTTGGGTCTCCGTCCTTGAAGTTGTCCTTGATGAAGTAAGGCATTGACTTAGCGGTGGCGATGCGCTGCTGGTTGTCCTTCATCCATTGGTTGAACTCCTTCGGCATCTTGTCGATTTGCCCTTTGAACTTCCAGTTGCTCACGTCCTCTCCGTTGATGATGGCTCTGGTGTAAGCGTCCATTTCCTCTTGGCTGGCAAGGACGGAAACGGCATAACACCTGCACCAAGGATGCCATCCTGTGAACTTGAAGTCCTTCGGGAAGCGTTTGCCATCGAAAATGTCGCAGATGTCATCGGCAGGGTGGTTGTTGCTGATGTGTATCTCGATGCCGAGAACGAAAGGCAGGGCGTTCCATCGTGTGTGGTCTGCCGTGCGGTAGGCGATGTTGTTCTCGGTCGCTGTCATTCGGAGGGCGTTCTTGTAGCTGGAGCGATAGACTCCACGCCCTGGGTGGAATGCTGCAGCTGCCTTGGAGAGGCGGAGCGCACCGCTCTTGTCTCGTACCCTTCTGAACAGCTTGTCTGGATAAACGAGGTATTTTCGTATGTCCCTGCTCAGCTCGGCTGCGCTCTTTCCTTCACCCATGCCCAATTCAAGGGCGAGCTCCATTTCCCCCTTGAATTGCTGGGTGAGGTTCCAGACCCTCTTGCTGAGATTCATCCCTGCCTCCTTGCGGTCAATGAAGGCGGAGAGGGCTTCGAGGTGTGGGTGCTTCCATTGCTGGACGGTCTCCTTCGGGAGCTTTGCCTTGCCGATGATGGAGTCCACCATTGCGTCGTTCTTGGTGTTGGAGAGTGTCCAGCTCTCTTCGTCTCCATCCTCGATGTTGGTTTGGAGGCTGCTGCCAATGTCTTGCATGAGTGCGTCCATCTCCTTCTTCAAGGCTGGGAAGTCCTCGAAGCTGAACTCTTTCTTCTCGTCTGCATCAAAGATGGAGGGCGCAGCTGCCTGTGCGATGCGCTTGATGGCTGCATCGTAGAGCTGCTGCACCTTCTTGGCTCGCTTGGCGAGGTTCTCCTTGTGCTTCTTGTCGTATGTGCCTATGGTGAACTTCTTTGGCATGTTTTATCCTTTAGAATGTTGGTTCGTTGTTGAATCCGTCGGTGGCGGTGGCTTCATCCTGCTCGATTCGCTTCTCCTCTTCCTCGACCTCTTCCTCTGGCACGAGGTCAAGTTCTCGGATGGCTGTCTTGCGAGAAATGATGGCTTTGCCACCTGTTCCGTCGCTCATGTCCTTAATCTGCTGGCTGCGGTCGTTGATTTGAAAAGGCGTTATTATGTTCTCGACCACAAGGGAGTCGAAAGCCCCAGCGAGGCTTGGGTACATCTCCTTGCAAAAGGCACGCACCACGTTGATTTCCCTGTCGAAGAACTCCAGCCAGTCTCCCTTTTCGTCGGTGACCTTCATCTGGCAATCGATGAAGAGCATCTTGCGTGCCTCACCGCTCATCGGTGTCGCCTTCATCTGCTCCATGCTCATGTCTGGGAGCTGGAGGGTGGTGTGTATGTTGCGCCTCAGTTCCTCGGTGTGGAGCTTCAAGGCATCGGTTGCCTGGTTCCATGTGGCGTATTCCGCTTTGTCCTTCTGCCCGTATCTGAGGACGTTGCGCCCTGCGTTGTCATCGGCTGGCTCCTGCTTCTTGCTCTTCGGTGCGGTTACCTGGTTGCTGTCCGAGTAGATGACCCATGTTGGTCGGCTGTTCTTGCGGAGGTAGTTGCCCTGTCTGCTCTGCGTCCACTCCAGCTCGTAGCCGTTGTCGCTCTGGTCTTCCCATATCGGGAGGTCTCTGTGGATGTAGATTCCTGCAATCTTATGGATGCTTATCGGCTCTGGCTCCATGTCTTCCTTCCATCCGTTTCCGCTGTTCGCCCATCTATAGTGATATTCGTCCGTGTAGGTGTCGAAGTATGTTGTTTTCTCTGTTCCCTGCATTCGGCTGTATTCCACGCTGAGCCCTATCATGTCATCGTATTCGTCGAAAAGTGGGTACAGGGCATCTCCGTCCAATGGCGAGAAGATGCGGCATCTGAGCTTCAGCTTGCTCTCGTAGCCAGCGTATGCGGTGTCCTGCTTCTGCGCAAACCAAATAGTGACCATCTCGCAGCTTGCAAACAGCTTGTGCGCTCTCTTTAGGTTGAGTGCGTCTATTCGGTTGCGCTTGAATATCGCCTCCATGATGGCAGCTGCCGTCTTCTCGTCATCGGTGCTGGTGGTGTATTTGCGCTTGACGGGAATGGTGAACATGAGCTCCTTCATTCGCTTGACCGCTTGCTTCTGGATGCTGTAGGTGATTCGGGTCATCTTCTCGACCCTTCCCCTGCGCACCTTGTCTCTGTAGTTGCGGTCTGTGTACACTGGGTGCTTTCTTGGGTTGTACTCCTTCTCGAGGTCTCCCCAAGGTATCACGTCTATTGTCTTGTTCATCAAGTCAGCGATGATGTCGCCTGGCTGTCTTTTCTCTCTGTTAATGATTTCTCTGATTGGTGGCATTGTCTTTTCTCCTTATGCTTTGGTTGGTTAATAAATCTCATCCTCGATTTCCTGCTCTTCCTCTTCGGTGAGCTGGACGGCTGCAATCATGCCGAAACGCTCCACGATGCCTGTGGTGCAGTCGGGCGCATCGTCGTGCTCGTTTCCTCCCTCCTTGCGGTAGGCTTTCATTGCGTTGGCGTAGTGGGTCCAGCGGTCTTCCCATCCTGCTGGGTAGAAGACCATGTTCTGAACCTTGGAGCTGTTGGTGAAGATTCGTGTCTGCTTGTTGGCTGTCTGGGCGAGGTCGATGAACGCCATGTCCCAATCCCCGAGCTGGCGCACCAGCTTCTCCACGTTCCTTCTGAATCCTCGCCCTCCGTTGTTGCTCTCCACCACTACCTCCTGGGTCTGGTTTCTGACCAGCATTCGGGCGACGGCTGGCTCCGTGTATTCCATGCTCTTGTTGGTGAAGCAAATGTCGGTCACGTAGCATCCGCTCTCGTATTCGTCGTAGCAAATGGCGCAGAGCCAGTCCGCTCCTGTGTCCGCTGTGTCGATGTAGCACTTTCGCCTTGGAAGGTGCGCCTCTATCGGCATGGTGTCGTATGTCTTGAAATGCGAATACATCAAGCCCTCGATAGGTGTCGGGTTCTGCATGTATTGGGTCTCGTAAACAAAGGAGTTGGCGAGGCGTATCTTCTCCAGCTCTGCGAGGGTGTGCTTGAATTCCCATAGAGGCTGCTTGTGTCCCTCTGCGTCGGTGGTGACGCATGGGAGGCTCACCACCGTCCAATCGTCAGGCTCTATCTCCTGGAGGTAGCCGCAAAGGTCGTGCTCATGGAGTCGCTGCATGATGATGATGATTGGCGTGTTTCGGCTGTTGACTCGGTTTCGGATGGTTGTCTCGAATCGTCGGTTCACTCGCTCACGCACCACGTCGCTCAGTGCGTCCTCTGGCTTTATCGGGTCATCGATGATGATTGCTCCTGCGAATCGGTAGGGCAGAGGGTTGCCCTGCTCATCCACTCTGTCAACCTCGCCAGCTCCGAATCCTGTAATCTGTCCGAGGGTTGAGGTTGCGTAAACTCCACCGCCTTGCTCCGTGTCCCATTGCGCCTTGGTGTCGCTTCCGTACTTGACCCTCGTGTCGAAGAGCCGTTGGTATGCCTCGCTGTTCACGATGTCCTTGATGGCGATGCTGTTGTCCACGGCCAGGTCGCTGGAGTAGGACAGGTGTATGAAGTTGGAGGCTGGGTTTATGGCGAGTCCCATCGCTATGAAGTTCTTCACTGCGAGCTCCGTCTTTCCGTATCGTGGGGCGATGTTGATGATGAGCTTGTTGCATTCCCCTCTCAGCACCCTGTCCAGCGCATCGCAGACCTTCTTGTGGTGGTGTCCGACAATGAACCGCTTGCCTCCGTTCTCCTTGAAGAAGTACCTCGTGAAGTTGAGGGGATTCCTTAAGACCCAAAGTCTTTGCAGTTCGGTGTCGTTCATCATGTCAGTACTCCTCCTCCAGCTTCTTCAAGTACTCGATTTGCTCTTCCCTCGTCAGCGGTCTCCCTTGCTCCAGCGTCTTGCCGTTGGTGGTGATGTCCACCTTCTGCTGCGGCTTGCCGTATTGCCTGTCCATGAGCCTGTCCATGGTTGTGGTCTTGCCGTTCTTCATGTCGATGATTGCAGCCATCGCCAGGGTCTTTGCGTATGCTGGTGTCTCGTCTGCCTTCGCCAAGACCTGCAAGTCCGAGAGCTCCATTGCGAGGATGCTCTTCTCGATGGTGTTTATCTCGTCGAGGGACAAAGCCTCGCTCTTCTTCAGCTTGCTCTTCGGGAGCACCTGCTTCAGCAAAGCCTTGACCCTGTCCTTCTTCTTCCCCCTTGGATTTCCGCTCTGCCCCTTCTGCCATTTGTGGCTCTCGATGTTGGCGAGCTGGCTTTCCGTCATTGTCTCTTTTCCCCTTGGCATGGCTTATCCCTCCTTCTGCTTGGTTTTTGTTTTGGTCGCCTCGGCTGGCTTGCCTGGCTGCTGCACTGGCTGTGGGTCGTTGATGTTCCCGATGCGTACAGCCTTCATGCCTGTCAACTCTTCCCATCGCTTGATGATTACGTCCACGTAGATTGGCTCGTACTCAACCATTCGGCAGCACCTTCCCAGCTGTTCCGCTGCGATGAGTGTCGTTCCGCTGCCTCCGAAGATGTCGAGGACGATGTCCTTTCGTCTGCTGCTGTTGCTGATGAGCTTGCCGATGAGAGGCACAGGCTTCATGGTTGGGTGGTCTGGGTTCTTCTTCGGCTTGTCGCAGTCTATGACGCTTGTCGGTATGTCGCCTCCGAATAGCTGGGTGAGCAAGTCCTTCATTTCTGCCTTGCTCATGTTCTCGATGTCCAGCTTCTGCTCCATGACCGTGGTGAGGTTGCGCTTGTTGGTGAAGTAGTGGGCGGCTCCATCCTTCCATCCATAAAGGCATGGCTCGTGCTTCCATTGGTAGTCCTGCCGTCCGAGGACGAGGCTGTTTTTGTTCCAGATCAAGCACTGGCGTGTCTCCCATCCGATGTTCTTCACCGCTGTTCGGAAGTTGAAGCCTTGGCTGTCTGCGTGCCAAATGTAGAAGGCTGCGCCTGGCTTCATGCTGTTGCTTGCGTTCTGCAATGTGTCGGTGAGGAATGCGACGAAGTTCTCGTCTGCCATGTGGTCGTTGGCGATTTTCATCTTTCCCTTGGCTTGGTAGTCCACGTTGTATGGTGGGTCGGTGACCAGCAAGTCCGCCTGTTCATCCTGCATCAAGGCTTCGAGATATTCTTCCTTGGTGCTGTCTCCGCAGATGAGCCTGTGGTTTCCGAGGCGGTAGAGGTCGCCTGTTCTGCTGGTTGCCTTCTTTGGCGTGTTCCCTGCCACGTCGTAGGCATCGTCCTTGGCTTCCTCTTCCTCCTCTGGGTCGGGAATGTCTGGCACGTCGATGGCTGCTGCGTCTATCTCCTCTGGCTTCCACTCGTTGATGAGGTCATCGAAGTTCGTCTCTCCAAAGCTGGAGTTATCCTTCAGCACGATGCGTCTCATTTTGTCCATCGGGAAGTCGTGGGGGAGAATCTTGCAGACGGCTGTCTTGTATTTCAGCTTGCGCAGGGCTTCGTATCTCATGTTTCCTCCGATGATGACAAAGCCCCTTTCGTCGCTGGTGTCATAAACGATGAGCTCTCGAAGCTCCAGCATCTCTGGGTCATCCTGGATGCTCTTCACCAGCTTCTTGAATTTCGGGTCTCGAATGAAGCGAGGGTTCTTTGGCAATCCCTCCACCTGCCCTTGGTTCGGGTGGAGCTGACTCATGTCCATTTCCCTGCGCTGTATGTCTTGTTTTGTGTCCATTGTCTTGTGTCCTTGGCTTTAAGCAGTGAAGGCGAGCCCTGTTTGAAGGCTCGCCTCTGCTGTTTTGTAAATGTAGTTAAAATGGTGCTGCGGCACCTGTCCCCATTGAGAATGGCAGGACGTTCTTGGCTCTTTTTGAAGCCTTGGTGCTGCTGTGGAGGACGCTGCCTCCACCTGTGTGTGATTCTGAACCGCTGCTCATGGCTTGGTCTCCTCTGTTTTGAATGTTTAACTTTTATCGAATGTCATGCGTGTGAACAAATCCCACGCCTTGCTGTTGCGTATCGGCTTCCTTATGGTGGCATACTTGTCGATGATTCTGTTGAAGTGTTCCTCGTAGAACTCATAGAGCTCTGGGTTCTCCTCCATCGTGAATTGCTCGATGTTTCCGCTGGAGCGAAGGTTTGCGCTTCCGTGCATTACAACCTTGCGTCCCCCCAATGTCTCGAAGTGTACGGTCTTGGTGTGGACTCCTGCCACCGCAAGTTGGAAGCGGTCGCCTATGTCGAGCTGCTTGTAGATGTATGGAATGAGGCTGCTTCGCTCGTTGCCCCAAAAGTAAACCGAGATTATGAGGTTCAGTTCCTGGATGTACCCCTTGTCCATCAGCGTGTGGAGGCTGTCCACGTTGTTCTGGCTCATGGAGAGGGTGCTGATGGTCATCTTCCTGGCGCATGCGTTCTGTGTCGTTAGGTACGCCTCGATGAAGTCTCCGAAGATGAAGGAACCGCTCACGAATGCGTCGAACCGCTCACCGAAACCAAGGCGCAGCTCCTTCGCCATCTTCTGTGCGTTGTCGTATAGGACGTATTCTTCCTTCATCGGCACCACCTTTGGCAGGGTGTACCTCGTTTCCTCGGTTTCGTCCGCTGGCATGAAGTCCACAAGATTCAAGTCGAGGTCTGGTAAATCGAAGTTCCCGATGTCGCCCATGAAGTCCTGCAGGTGCTCCTGCTCATTGTCTGTGTTGGTGTTATTCTTTCTGCTCATGTCGCAAAAATACGCTTTTCTGATTGTAATATAATCACTTTTATCGAAAAATTAACACAAATTACGCCTATTTCCGTGCAAAAGTGGGCTTTTTCGCTGTTGGCTTCCCTCGGAGGGTGGTGCTGGTGATGTGCATCGGCAATCCTGCCCAATCCCAGGCGAGGAGGGCTGCGTCCCGTCCCTCTTGGTTGAGGCGACCGAGTTTTTGTAAGGTTATTTCCTCGATTTCCTCCTTGGTTATCTTTCGGTCGGCTCCGTGCCAGCACTTTGGCAGCGGTCTTTTGAACTCGTAGGGGATGCCCCAGTGCTCCATCATTTGCCCGATGGTTCTGCTTACTTGCTCGTTGCGCCCTTGGTCTACGCCCAGGCTGGCGATGCCCTGCTTGCCCTGCCACCGCTTGATGTGGTAGTTGCCTTGGTTCATCCATCCTGCCTCGATGATGACCTTGAAGTCCCATTTGTCAAGTTCTGCGAATTGGTGGTATTTCTCCTTGATGAAGTCGAGGAGGTTCGGAAACGGCAGCATCTGGACTTGGAGCTTGTGTGTGGTCATGTCGAGCATGGCGATGCCGTTTCTGTCGGTGTCTGGGTCTATTCCGATGATTATTTGCTCTTTGTGGCTCATTTTCGTGCCTCCTGCTGCGTTTTTGTTTCGTTGCTTGGTGTTTCCTCGTTCGAGGTGCTTTCGTGCGCTTGTGCGCCCTTATTTTGGCTCTTTTCGACATCTGGGTATGGTATTGCATTCTTGAATTCGTCCCATAGCCATGCAGCGTAGAGTGCGAGGATGATAATTGCGCCTATCATCAGCATTGCGTCTGTGTCTGTCATTTGTTCTGTTCTCCTTTTGCTTTTGTTGTTCTTGCTTGCCTTGCACTTGCGTGCGTATGCGCCTATGTGCGCACCTGTGGGTATGTGGGTGTATGCGCACCCCCACCCAAACCCTCCCCCTCATTCGGGCGATGGTTCTACCGCTGGCTCAGTGGTAGCCGTGCTTGGTGTTCGGTCTGCTTCTGATTCTGTTCCATCTCCATGGCTTGCCCTTGGCGGCATGTCTCTTTCTCTGCCGATGGTGTCTCTCTTGGTGGAGGAGGTGGAGCTTGTGTTGTTCCATCTCGTCTTGTTTTAGGTCTGGGTCGATGTAATCCTTGACCTCGACCTTGAGTTTCAAGAGTTCCTCTAAGCTGTCGTTTCTTTCTCTTTCCATTTAACCTCCTGTCTTTCGGATGTGAGGCTGTCGCATGGCTGGCTCTTCTCGAAGAGTAGCTTGTGGTGCTTTCCGCACACCCATGTGTTGATGCTCTCGTAAGCGTGACCGCAGCGACCGCATGGCGTGTCCTGCAATCTGTGTCCTGTTCCGCTCATCTGTTCGTGATGCCTCTAAGGTTGGTTTGCATTCGCTCGATGCTGTACCTCGTCTTTGGGTAGAGGCATTTCAGCTTCCAGCCTCTGTTGTGGTATGGTGGTTCGTCTTGCGCTATTGCAATGTCGCAAACCTTGCCTGTCTTCTTGTCTGTGACTGCGAGAAGATGGGCTTCCTTCGGACGCTGTGGGATAAACTCTGTCTCCTTTAGCCCAGCGTCTGAAGTTGATGTGTTCGGGTGTTCTTTCACTCATTTTGCTTTTTCTCCTTTGGCTTCTTGCCCTTTGGTTTTATGTCTATCTCGACCAGCTCCGCTTTGTCTCCTGCTGGCATTTGCACCGCTTTGAATGGTGTCATGTGGCAGGTCATTTGCGCTTGCTGTCTTTGCTCGAAAAGGATGTACATCTTGTTGATGTTCTTCCTTGCCAGCTTGTTTGCTTGTATCGCTGCGAGTCCCTTCTTGGCGATGTCCTGCTTGACGATGGTGCTTGTCTCGTCCTCGTTCATCTCTGCGATGGCGTAGAGGGTGGATGCTTCCGCTATCGGCTCTGGCTCCATGTCCTGTTCCTTCAGCTTTAGCGTTCCTTCCTTCAAGCTGCCGATGATGTCATCCATCCTCGCCCTGCCCTCCAGCTTTTGGTCGTCGCCTGGCTTCCATGCCTTGGGGATTCCCTCCCATCGGTAGATTCTGTCGAAGAGCGCATCCACGTCCTGGAGATAGGTTTCCTTGATTCCCTTGCTCTGTGTCTCCACCAGATCGTGCATGACCTTGAAGAATTTGTCCTCGCTCTGCTGGAGGCTGTTGATGACTGGTTGCACGCCCTTTATCAACAATCCCCAATCCTCGACGATGTTCTGCATCTCTCCGAAGATGAGGTTCTGCACGCTGTGGAGGTGGTAGAAGGTGGCTGTAAGGTAGCCGAGGCGTTGAACGACCCCTGCGTGCTGCGCCACCGCCATCGGGGTGTTGAATATCTGCTGTTCCTCCTCCGTGAGCTCGTTCGCCCAATAATCACGGCACGTTCTCGGTGCCACCATCTGCTGTGCCTGTGCCAGCGGATTCTGTTGCTTGCGTGGCTGGTTGTTCCACTTGTTGCGCTTTTTGTTCTTTCCCATGTTCCTTGCCTTTGTTTATTTTGCCTTGGTTGTTATCTTTATTGCCTTCTCTATTCTGTGGTCTCTCTTGCCTGGCACGTCCGCTGGCATCGTTGCGGCTGTGTAGTTGTCCCATGCCCTCAGCCATGTGAGGTTGACCTTGTGAAGGGGCAGGTCGTTCTCGGCTTGCTGCCTCATGATTTTTTCTGCTTGTCTTCTTTTCATGTTGCTGTCATTATGATGTTTGCTCCCCTGGTGACTCTGAAAATCACGGCAGGGTAGATGGTTCTGTGGATGCAGCTCTTCCTGCTTGGGCATCCGTCCTTTCTGCAAATCTTGCCATAGAAGGCGAGGGTGCTTCCCTCGCTCTCTATTCGTTCCACGATGATGCTCTGTCGCTTTGTGGCGACGATGTCACCCTTGCGTATCTTCGTCGGGTCTATCATGGCTTCAAGTAAAGGTTGACTTGCTTGATGGTGTCGTTCGCTTGCTCCACAGCCATTTCTGAAATGCGTTTGTATTCAGTTTCGTAGCTCTCTGGGTTGGCGCATAATCCTGTGATTGCTGCTGCAATGAGTTGCTTGAAGAACTCCCTTTCTTCCGCTGGGCTTAATTCTCTAAACTCCATTACTCGCCTCCTTCCTGCTTTTGGTCTGCAGCGTCCAGCTCTCTGTCAAGTCCGACGATGTTCGCTGTCAAATCGACCCATGCCTGATGGCTCTGCTTGCAATGCTCGATGTGGTCTTTGGCGGCTCTGCAGATGAGTGCCGCCATCCCTCTGTCGTTTCTGCAAGTCGTGAACAAAAGGTTAAGAAGGTCTCGCTTCGTTCCCTTCCATCCGAGGCTCGCCTGGTTGTCTGCCGTCTTGGTGATTGCAATGAAAGCCTCGCCCTGCTTTGTTCGGGTGTTGGCTTGGTACTTTCTCAGCTGCTTTACGGTGTGCTGCATTGCCGTTGTCTCTTGTTTCTTCATTGTTCTGTCTGTTGTTTGGTTATTGACTCGATGGCTCGGAAAATCTCGAAGGCGACCTGTGGCACCCATGCGTTTCCGTACGCCTTTATGCTCTCTTGTCTCCATCTTCCGAAAGAAATGGATAGGTTGTCCATCCAAGAGGAAAGCCCATCATTTCCTCTACGAATAGTGGGTTCAACTGAGGGGAAGCCCTCGAATCCCCTGTTTGTTCCTCTTGCAATCGGGTTATGAAGTCGGGTAGCATCTCTCCCCATCTGGTGAACTGCCCCTTGCGTCTTCTTGTCGTGGTGATGGTGTTTCCTTTGTAGTCTCTTGCCGATGGTGTCGTCATCAATCCGTTCACCGCAAGTGCCGTGAGGCTTCTCCCCATCTGGCTCTTCGGGTTCAGCTTGTGGGTGTACTTCGTCGCTTCCACTGCGTTCGGTGTCGGCTGGAGGTCGTGAAACTCCATGAAGTCCATCAGCCCATTCGGTCGCTTGGCTCCGTTCGCCCTGCTCTGAAAGTCCGTAGCCCCTGTCTCCTTCAGCTCCTGCACTCTCTTGCTGTGGGAAATCTCGGAGCTCATCGGGGTTGGCAGTAGCATCATCTTCGCTGCCTTGGCGAGCGTCGGTCTCTCCTTCGCCCCTGGCGTTGGTGATTTGTTCGTCCGTCCGCTTCCCATGTCGGTTGCCGTAGGTGTCGGAAGCATCGAGGTTGGGTAGAACTCCGTCTTGCCCTTCTTGTTGCATCGTTTCAGCCCCTGCGTCTGTACGGTGGGCAACAATCCAGATCCTGTCTCTTCGGTGGGGTGCTCCGACGGCACAAGCTGGTATAATAAGCGGCTGGACTTCGTATCCTGCGGCTTCGAGGTCTTGACAGATGCGTTCGAGCGTGAACCTGCTTTCCTCTCGATATAAATCGTGCGCCTCGAAAAGGTCGGCTTCACGACCCATGTAAGTCTCTTTGCTGGACTCCACCATCGTTGTGATTCCAGCAACATTTTCACCAATGACCCAAGTGGGGTTAATCTCTCGGATTGCCCTATGCATCTCTTGCCAGAGGTAGCGGTTGTCAGCCTCTCCCTTTCTTCTTCCTGCGAGGCTGAAAGGCTGACAGGGGAATCCTCCTGTGAGTACATCGATTTGCCCCCCCATTTTGTGAAGTCTGTCTTCGTGATGTCTTCATAACTTTCTGCTTTTGGAAACCAGTAATCTAAAACCTTGCGAGGAAACTCTTGTATCTCGCAGTGGAAAACGTTGCGCCATCCCATCCAGGCTGCTGCGACCTCTGCGCCTCCGATTCCCGAGAATAGGCTGGCGTGCGTCATCATGGGTTGCCTCCCTTCATCGTTGTTGGCATGGAGCTGCCTGGCTGGAGGGTCATTGCCTCCCAATCCTTGCCGTTGTACGTTATGATTCTCTTCGTGATGTTGGCTACCATGTATCCGTTTCTGTATTGCGTCTCCATGTCGAAGCCCTCGACGAGGTGGCTCGCTATGGTTCCGTCCACGTCCTGGTATTGGACCAGGTAGATGTCCTTCTTGGAGAGGACAGCGTTCACTCGCTCTATCTCCTGGTCTATCTCGGTCTCCAGCCTCTTGCTTGCGATGAGAGCGTCCTTGCGCTCCTGCGAGCTCGGCTTTGCGTTGAAGAACGCCTTTTGCTGCTGGCGCATCTGGGCGACCTTCTCGAAAAATTCCTTTTTGTCCATGTGCTGCTCCTTTCGTTAATCGGCTGTTATGGCTCGCTTGTTGAAGTACTCCTTGCGGACGGCTGTCAGCTGAATCTCGCTCTCGGTGATGTTGTCTGCCGTGATGCGGTGCACGGGGATTCCGTCTATCAGCAGGGCTGTGTATGTGCTGCCGTTGCTGTCGGTGTAGTCCCCGATGCAAATCTTGCTCTTAGCCTCGTGGCGTGTCTGCTCGTTCTTTGCTCTCTGGCTCGCTTTGCGGTAAGCCTCTATAGGGTTCCAAAATTTCATCATAGTCCTTTCAGCTCCTCCTTCTGCTTGTTAATCTCAAGATTGAGAACGTTCAAAATGTTCAACTTTACCTCCTTTGGCAGGATGACCAGTGTTCCTTGCTCCTTCTCACCGCTTGGCATTCTCTTGCTTGGGATGCCTACGAATGCCAGGCTCTCTTCCTGCGACAATAGTTTTCTTGCGTACTCCAGCTTCGGGAGGCTCTCCGCAATCTCATGGATGCGGCTTAAATTCTTGATGTTTGCCATTTTCTCTTTGTTTTTGAATCTGTTTGTATTTCTCTTCCGTGAGCCTGTCTTGCTCTCGGGTGTTCATTTCGTACTCAGCCTTTATCTGGTTGATGATGTTCGCTTCCTCGTGGGTCATGTTGTTCGGGTTGTGCAAGTCCCACCAATCCTTCCACTCCTGCAGTCTCTTGTCTCGCTGGGCGTATGCCTCGTTGCGCTCCCTGCAGAACTCGTTAAGTCCTTGCATGATGGCTATCGGGTCAACGCTTCCGTAGAACTTGTCATAAAGCCCTCGCTTGAATCGTCGGCAAAAAAGCATTATCTCTGCCATGTTCAAGAATCCGTAATCGTCCGTTATGATCTGGATGATTTGGTCGAGCTGCCTGTCCGTGATTTTGTCCCTTGCTCCGCTGAACTCCGAAAGGTCGGTTATCTGGTATGCCAGCCATTCCTGCGCTGTTCCGAATCCGTAGGCCAGGTTGACCGTCCAAAGGGTGGGGGCGTTCTTAAAGTAGCACCGCTCTGGGTCTTTCGTCAGCTCCATCTGCTTGTCGATGTGGAAGGTCTGCAGTAGGCTATCCCTCGTTGCCCATCGTTGCAGCGTCGCTGTCAGCAATCTGCCTCCACTTGCTGGCGACACTTGCGTAGCCTTGGATGCGTTCGTTCTGTTCTGTAGCCCTCTGTTGGTTGCGATTATTTGCCCGACCGCTTGCGGCTGGTGTCTCTGCTGTGTCATGTCTGAATCCTCCGTTTGTTTGAATCGCTGTTGTCGTTGGTGGTTGGTTGTCGTAGTAGCCGTCCAGCACCTTCGGGAAGTTGTTGGGTCTGAATATCCACTCGAAGTTGGCGACCCATCCTTTCGAACCTCCTCCGTTCAAGAAGTTGCTTTCGGCTGCCTTGACCATCACTCTGTAAACCGAAACGATGCCGTTTTCTCTGACTCGTGCCTCAAAGAATGCCTTGCGCTGTCCTGCAATCTTGCCCTTGAGCTTCGGGATTTTCTTCGCCTCCATGATGCGGTTGAATTGCTGGCGTACCTTCTCGAAGTCTATCTTGTCTTCCTTCTTCGTTGGTTTCGCCTCGCTCTTCGCCCCTGTGCGTGGCTCTGCTGCAGCGTCAGAACTTGTTTCTGACGTAGAGGCTTTAGCCTCTTTAATAATAGAACCTTTAGGTTCTTCTATAACTTTATTAGTTATTTCTATTTCATTTTCACTTTCGTTTTCATTTTCTATAGGTGACGTTCGTGTACGTTCGTGTACGTTCGTGTACGTTCGTGTTTCTTGTGAACGTGCGTTCTTTTTCGCTTCCTTTCTCTTCTTTTCTCGCTCCAGGGCTATCTGTCGGTTGCGCTCGCATTTCGCTTCGTACTTGTCGTAGTTGCGGTCTATGTTCGCTTGAATGGTTTTGAACAGGCAGCGCATCGCTCTGTCTTCTGTCTCGAACTCTTCGCCTCTGTTAGCGTAGGCAAGTAGCCCCCTCAGAATCTTTCCTGCCTCTTCGTCGGTGAAGTCCTCCAGCATTCGCTCGGTGTCTTGTGCGTCGATGACAAAGGCTCTTATTTTCTCGTTCCTGCTCATGTTTCTGCTTGCATTATAATCACCCTTGGGAGCTGCTCCTTGGCTGCTCCCTGGGTGGTTGTTGTTATTGTTCGATGATTACGATGGCTGGTGCAGCCTCCTTGATTCTGTCGAGGACGGCATCCATGTGGATGTCTCTTTCCTTCACTACGATGTCGTGCGCCTCTGGGCTGACAAGGGTGCAGGAGAGGTCGTTCGGGTTAATCTCCACCTCGACCTCGATGGTTACCTTCGGCATGCCCTTGAAGATTGGGAGCTCAATCTTGAAGCTCTCGGGCAGGTTGCTCTCGACCGTCTGCGCTCTGAGGATTCGCTGGTTGCCTCGCTTGTCATCGCTCATCTCCAGCTCCTTGTCGACCTTCGCCTTGAAGTTGCGCAGTTCTGTGACCAGCTTCATGGCGTTCTGCATGGTGTCGAAGTAGGAGCGCAGTTGCTTGATGCGGTCTGCCATGTCAAAGCAGGACATGCTCTCGCCTGTGTTGATGCCGAACTCCTGCATCTCGCTCGAAAGGGTCAGCGTTCCGCAGATCTGGTCGCTGTATGCGCTGTTCTCGTCCGTCTTAAGCGTGATGCTCATGTGGTCTCTGTCCACGAGGACGTGTGCGTCGGCTGAGACAATGTCATCCTTGCGCTTCTCCACCCATCGTGCTGGTGCGTCGATGGTTCCGCTGATGCTTACTGCCTTTGGCTCCTTCAATGGGAGGGCTTCTCCAAATCGGATGACGGTCTCCTTGCCTTCCTCGGTGTTCATCTCTGTGAGCTTCTCGATTGCTCGCTGCTCTGCTGTCTTTTTCTGTTGTTCTGTCATTTTGAAATCTTTTGAATGTGAAACTTATGTTATTTATTCTCTGTCCCTGTCTTGCCTGGGCGCAATTCGAAGAGGCGAGGTTGCAGTTCTGCCATTCTTGCTGGTCGCTGGTAAACCAGCATCCCCTCCTTGTCGTAGTAACCGACCTGTCGGGTCTGTGCGTCCACCATCTTATAGCATGGCTCGTTAACGTATGTGGTCTTGCTCTTCAGCTTGTCTGCCACGTCCTTGATGGTGTTCTTGTAACCCTTGATTTCCTCGTTGTACATCTGGACGGCTGTCTTCTTTGCCTCTTCCTGCTCCAGCTTCTTAATGCTGGCATCTGCAAGTTGTTCCTTCAGCTTCTCGATTTGCTCGCTTGGGATAGGCTTGCTGTAGCCAATGTCCTCGATTGTGTCTGCGTTGTCCTTCAAGTATTGCTCTCGCTCCTTGAGGTCTTCGAACTCCTGTCCTAAGAATTTCTCCATGACATGACCTCCTTTCCTGTTGTGTAGTTAGCCCATAATTCCGTGAATTGCTTTCCGCTGTAGATTGCCAGCTGCTCTGTCTTGTGTGCAAGCCGAGCCGAGATGCTCGCACTCGCAACCGACCAGGCGTTGCTCGAGTACGCAGCAGCGAGACCGCAACACGCACCGTAGCTCGAGGTGCCGCCACCAAACCACAGCTGTAGGTTGCGTTCGTCCTTCCACTCGTCTGTCTTCTGCTCCAGCTTTTCCTTCGTCCAAAGGCAAAGGTAAGGGAAGTATCTGTATTCCTCTTCGTTGGTGAAGTCTGGCTCCCATCCCTCGTTGAGTGCTGCAGTGATGATGCCCAGCTTGAAGAATGCGATTGCTTCTTTGTCTTCTGCGATTGCTGGTTCGATAGCCTTGAATTGCTGCACCAGCTTGTGGTCTTCACCCAGCTCCTTGCATGCATCCTCGAAGGTCTTCACTCGTTCCGTGATTGGGCGGTTGTCCTTCTTTGTCTCTGTTGGTTCTTGCTCGATGTCCACAAGTTTCAAGAAACCATCCACCCATTCGGCTTTCTTGCCTGTCGGGATTTCAATCTCTAATTTTGCCATGTTGTTATTTTTTGATTAAGTTCATAATTGTCTTGAAGATTGGATGAATGTTTCCGCTCTCCTTGAATTCTTTTGCTATCATCTTTTCGTCTCCGATTGTGAAACTTGCGCCTCCCTCCTTGTCTGCCATAAGAACGAGGCAGTGCAATTCGTTCTCTTTGCTGTATTCGTTCGCAATCTCGTAGACCTTCTCTGCCATCTTCGTCAGTTTGGCGTTCTCTCTTCCTGGCTCGATGATTTTCTCTGGTTTTTCTGTTTCCATTTTTTTGCTTTAAATGTTAAAATCTTTGTCGTAGTCCAGCTCCATCCCTGGGCTGGCTGCTCTGGTTGTCTTGCCTGTTGCCCTTCGTACCTTGGTGATGAACTCCTTCTCGTTGCTGTTGCCGTCCGATAGGTGAATCAGCAAGATGTCTTTGGTTGCCGTGAGGTCGCTTCGCTTCAAGATGCCGATGGTGTTGTCTATGCTCATGTGGCTTGTGATGACTCTCTTCCGTAGTGCTGCTGGCACCCATCCGTTGAGAACGTTCTGGTTGAGAATCTCGTCGCTGTAGTTCGCCTCTGCCATCCAGTGCGTGATGTTCTTGAAGTCGTAAGGCATTGCGTATGTGTCTGTGAAGAACAGGGTGCGCCCTGCCTCTCGGTGCTCGATGAGGTAGCCGACGCATGGTACGTCGTGCTTGACCTTGAAGGGTAGAATCTTGAAGCCTCCATAAATATAGCCGTTTCCTTCGTGGATTGCTGTTGTCGTGGTGGCTTCGAGCCTCTTGGCTTCAATGACGGAGGGGAGAGCCAGCAGCGGTATTCCTGCCTTCTCGTATTCGGCTGCGTGTCCTGCGTGGTCGTTGTGCTGGTGGCTGATGATGCAAACTTTCACCTTCGCAATGTTCCAGCCGAGTGCCTTCTTGACCTCTGCGAGGCTAATCCCTGCCTCGATGATGATTGCTTCGCTGTCGTTCTGCAAGACGTAGCAGTTTCCCTTGCTGCTGCTTCCGAGGATTGTCATCTTCATTGCTCTTCCCTCCTTGTGTTATGGCAATGGACAGGCTCTGCTTGTCGTTGCCGTTCCAGATCCTGCGTTGGCTGCTGGTGCTGGTTCGGGTGCTGGCTGCTGTCCGTTGCCCATGTCTATGTAGTTGGCTTTCGCCTCGATGCCCATCGGCTTCTGGTCTTTGACCTCTTCCGCCTCGATGTCGATTGTCTGTCTGCCCTGTGCTGCGTCTCGTTCTGCCGAGGCTTCGTCTCTGTTTCGGTTCGGGTCATCGTCATCTTCCATGAAGTCTGCCGTGCTGTCGAGTGCTATCTTGCAAGCTCTTGCCATGACCGTCTTCTTGCACATCTGGTCTGTGAAGTTCGTGTGCGCTCCGCTCGTTCCCTTCGCTGCTCCCTGGAGCCATGACTTTCTGATTTGGTTGATTGTCATGACCTCCATGTGTCGCTTTCCGTCCTTGTTGACCACGATGGCGTAGGCTGCGACAATCTTGGTGATGTCGATGTTGGCGAGGTTCGGTGTGTGCTTCACCAGCTGGTATTGTCCGAGGTCATCGATGCTGTAGATGAACTCGTCGCCCTGGTACACGACCTGTGGGTAGACCTCGGCTATCTCGGTGTCTCTCTTGGCTCTCATGTACTTGCCAAGGTATCGCTCGTTCCACTCCAGGCGGTCTCCGTAAACGATGAAGTAGCAGTGCTTCTTCGGGTATTCTCCGTGGAGCACCATGTCGAGAAGAGCGTTGCAAATGCTGTCCTTGGTGCAAACGTCGATTGCCTTTTGGTGCGCTTTGTTCTCTACCGTCTGCAGGTAGAGCCATGCCAGCTTGATGGCGTTTCCTACCTTGTAGTCCTTGGGAAGGATTAGCTCTCCTGTCTCCTGCCAGCCGTTTACTCTGTCGAGAATCTGCTGGGTCGTTTCCTCCTGCATCCGCTTGAGTGCGGTTGCGTTCTGCGAGGTCAGCTGCGTGTTGGCTTGCTGCCCTCCTTGCTGTGGTGATGCTGTTTGTGTCATAATCACTTTTGCTTTAAAAAATTGTTACTGAATTATTGTTAGCTCCTTGTCTCTCGAAACAATGAGGAGTATCTGCTGGCTTCTCGTCGGGAGAATGTCCGTGATGCTCTCTGCGTTGTCAATGAGCAATGGGGCGTATGTGTCGTTGAATGCGCACATGGCGTTGATGATGTCGATTCCTGCGTTTATCTTCTCGCTGGTGGAGAGGTCTCTGTAAGGCGTGCCGTGCATGGTGCATTCGCAGGTCGGCTTGATTCCGTCCGTGGTGATGTGGCTCTCGAACATCTTGAACTGCACGTTGGTGAATAACTCGTTCACCTTATTTTCGAGGTTCTCAATCTTGGCGATGGTGAATTGCTCGGCTGTGTAGTCCTTCTTCTCCAGCTCTGTCAGTTGCTGGTTCAAGGTCTGCTGTCTCTTCTCCAGCTCCTTGATGCGGTTCTGTTTGTCTGTGATGCGCTGCTCCTTGGCGAGCTCGTCTCTCAGTTCGTCTCGTAGGCGGTTCTGCTCAGCCTTTCGCTGCTTGAGGGAGGCTTCCTGCTTCACCTTGGTGTCGTTTGTCTCTTCCTCCGTTCTTGCTTCGAGGGCTGCTGTTCTTGCGTTCACGTCCATTTGTAGCTGCTGGTATTCCTCATCGTCTGTATGATATGAGAGTGTTGGCTTGGCTTCCTGTGCCTTCTGCAAGTTCTCCTCTTGCTCCTTGTGCTGTTGCTCCAGCTTCTCCAGCTTGTCTTGGGCATTCTTTATGATTGCCTCTGCCTCCGACTTTCTCTTCTTGATGCGAGCTGCCTCTGCCTCCAATGCGTCGAATTGCTTGCTCTTGTTGTCGTTGAAGTTGCCCTCCATTTCTTCCTTCATCTTGTCGATGTCGTTCTGTGGTAGGCGTTGGTGGCAGGTCGGACAAATCTCTTGGTTGTTGTCCCAGCTGAACGTGCTCTGGTCGAGAACCATCCAGCGTTTCTTGAAGTCATCGCTCGTGATGGCTATCTTGTTGAGCTCTGCCTGTCCGTCCTCTATCGCAGCCTTTGCGTTGCGGATGGCTCTCTCCGTCACCTCGATTTCGTACTTCGCATCGTCGATGGCTTTCTTGTGCTTGCGCTCCTCCTTCGTGTTCTTGTCTTGGTAACTCTGGACGATGGCTTGCATTCTTTTCTTGAGCTTGTTAATCTCTGTGCGCTCCTTGGTGCGCTCGTTGAACTCTGTGTCCACGGTGCGGCTTAAGTCTGCCAGCTCGCTGTCGATGTTCTCGATGCCTTTCTCGATTTCCTGGATTCTTCTTCGGGTGAAGTTGAAGTCTGGCTTGCTGGTTTGAAGGGATTTCAGCTCCTCCGTGTTCTCGTTGATGCGGCTTGGTATCTGCTCGATTTCTTTCTTTAGCTCGCTGATTTTGTAGCGGAGTTGCTCTCTGTACTTCTGTAGGTCTGTTCCGCTCAGCTCATGGAGCAATGCCTTGAAGTCCTCGTTGTCCCCTGCGATGTCTTCGTCTGTGGTCTTGCCCACCATCTTGGTCAGCAGGTTGCGCTGGTCTTCCGCTGGGAGACTCGGAAAGTAGGAAGGTGTCGTTATCGCCTTGAAGAGGCTTTCCTTGCAGAGGTCATCGACGAATGCCTTGTAGTCCTTCTGCGTGAACTTGTTGTCGTTGACAAAGTACTTAGTGGTGTGTCCTGTCATCTCTGCCTCGCTCTTCTTTCTCGGCTTAGTCCAGGTCTCGCTTCTGACCTTCTCCAGCTTGTAATCCTTGCCGTCTGCTGTCAGCTCGAGAACCACGGTGTTCTCCAGATGGTGGATAACTTCTCCGTTCTCGTCCTTCGGGTCAATGCCGAATATCGTTTGCCCGATGCTGTTCTTGTCGAAGAGGACCCATTGTACTGCGTCCACGATTGTGGTCTTACCTGCGTGGTTCGCTCCCAAGATCTGGGTCAGCGTTGGGTTGAATGTTATCTTGCGTTCCCCAAGAACTCCCTTGAAGTCCTTGATGGTGATTGTCTTGAATTCGATTCTCATGCTGCTACAAAATATTGATTATGCGTTGTAATGCCTGTCTTTGTGCTTCCGACAGGTGTTCGTCGTTCTTGATGCCATCCACGATGTCCAGCTTTGCTGCTGTCGCCTGGATGAGGTTTGCAAAGGTTTGCTCCTGCTGTGCCAGCTTGAAGAATGCGTCGAGCATCACCTTTGGGCTGTTCGACTTGACCGATGCTACGACCATGCCGTTCTCCCCATCGTCCTCGATGGCTATGAAGATGCGTGCTTGCTTCGGTGTGTCTTGCCCCCCCAGTTTGCCGTCTTCCTCGTTGAATGCTTCCGCTGTCTCTGCCTGTTTCTTGAACCAATCGGTAGCTTCGTTGAATGCCTTCTCTTGCGCTGCCTCTTTTGTGCTTCTAAATAATCCCATAATTGTAATTTTTAAATGTTTGACTTATGTTAAATGGCAATCTGCCAAAATTTCAGAATGTCCAGCCCTGTGTAGAACGGGCGGTTCGTGCTCTTTCGGTAGTGAACCTTGATGTTCCCCTTCTTCGTGTGGCGGTGCAGGGTACTTCTGTCGATGCCGAGAATCTCGCAGGTTCTTGCGATGGTGTATCGCCCTGCTGGCTCGATGTTCGGTTTGGTCTCCGTCATGGCTCGCCTCCTTTTTTTTCCTCTGCGTCCAAGGCTTGCATCATACCCTTGCTTATCGCAATGATGCAAGCAAAGCAAAAAGCCACAAACCATTCGCCTCTGATGATGGCTGCTGCTGTCTGGGTGATGCCGAAGATAAGCGTTCCGATTGCGCCTGTCCACATGATGGCTCTCTCTGCTTTTTTCATTGTCTTGCCCCCTTACTTTTGTTAGATGTTTTTACTCAGTTCGTCAGCGGTGGTGTAGCATCCTGCACCCACCAAAATGAAGCGTACACCGCTGATGGTGATTCCGTGCTTCTCAGCCAATGCTCGCAGTATGCGGTATGGCTTCTTTCCCTGCGCTGTGAGCTTCGGTGCGAGCTCCTTGAACTCTGCGATGATGCTCTCGTTGCGCTCCTTTCTCTTCCTCTCCATTGGAGTCATCAAATCGATTTCTGTCATTTTTCTCCTTTTTTATTTGGTTATTTCAACTTTTTTCTTTACTTTTGTTTGTGGTAACGTATTTTCTTTCGTTTTCCGAGTGCAAAGATACACAAAAACGTTTGTATTACCAAACAAAAAAGTGTGTTTCTTTCATTTTTGTGTGTTAATTAGTCTTAACTAAATAAGGCTTGGTGTTTAACTATCTGATTGATAAAAGGTTATGACAGGACAAAGAATAAAGGAAATTTTGGCAGCCGAGGGTATCTCTCTCGCTGAGTTGTCTCGCTTGCTTGGTTATGAAGGCGACCAAAGGCTTCATAATGCTCTGCGCTCGGAAAACGTAAAGAGTGGGCTTTTGGAGGATATTGCTCGTGTTACACACAAAAGTGTTTGCTTTTTCTACCCAAACGATAACGGTGGTTCTGCAAACGCTTCTGATAGTTCTGTGGCTGTTTTGGGGTCTCAAAACCAAATCAGCACCATCTCGGAGCGGTTTTTGGGTCTCCTTGAAAAAAAAGACGAACAAATCGACCGCTTGTTGTCCTTGATGGAAAATCAGAAGGGAGGTGTGTAGGTGGATTCTTGTTCTGCTTTGGTGGCGGAGGCAGAGGAGGGTATTGCTCGCCTTCGTGAGAAAAATCGAAGACTTGAGGAGACTTTCTCCGTTGCTTCTGGCTTTCAAAACAAAGGCATGATGTCAGAAAAAATGAATGATTGTTCATCTGCTGTGTCTGCCTATGAACAATGCGTTGCTTTCGGGGAGGCTTCTCCTTTGCTTCGCATAAATGATTACCTCTATTCTATCGAGCGTCTGGCTGTTCTCTATCGCAAACTAAAACGCTATGATGATGAGGTGCGTGTCGTGAAGCTGGGGCTTTCGCATCGCTTTGATAAATGTGTTTATGACTCTCCTTTCGTTCGTCTGGAGAAAAGGTTGGCAAAGGCGGAGTTGCTTAGTGAAAAAAGTAAATTATGAAAAAGGTATTGTTTGCGTGTTTATCCTTTGGCTTGTTTTGGTCTTGCAATTCCAAAAAGCCAGAGGAGGCTGTTCGCCAGCAATGGGTTGACCAGCAGATGGCTCGTGAATATAAGGATGCTGAACTTGACAGCCTTGCGCTTATTGCGACTGGGCAGGAAGGTGATGTTTCTTCTGAAAGTTCGAGGCTTCGTGCTTTGTCCGTGCTTCGTTCCGAGCTTCCAAATAAAAAGGAGGTTTGGGATAAGGTAGAAAAATCTATCTTTGATGGTTCTGTCTATGGCGATGATGAAGACGAGGTCGGTGTGTTTGATGAATAAATTCTTGGCTTATGCAAAGTAATGACTCTGTTCGTGTTGTTTGTCGGTTCTTCGTTGCCCTTCGTCTGTTGAAGGAGCAGCGTCTGATTCGTGGGAAGAAAACCTTCACCGACCGCTATGGCATCAATCGGTGGAACATGAACACCTGCGAAAAGGAGCCGAGTCGTGATATGTTCCAGGTGTCCTGGCTCTCGTATCTGGTTCGTGACTATGGCGTGTCCGCTCGCTGGCTTCTCCTTGGCGAGGGTGCTTTCTTCGAGCGTGATTGCGTGTCCTCTGTGAGTGTTAAATCGGAGGCTGTCGTGCAAAATTCGTGCAAGTCTGAAAATGTGAGTTTGTAAATTGTTGAAAATTAAACGATTGGAAGATGGAGAGGCACGCCTGGAAAGCGTGTAACCGCCTAAAGCGGTTCCGGGGTTCGAATCC
>ERZ808242.145-NODE-145-length-55205-cov-20.388468_pt1 | contig 55205 bp, 44 predicted proteins | sample MGYA00521244_ERZ808242 | MGnify/ENA primary metagenome ERZ808242 (study PRJEB31516, sample SAMN03275573) | gut metagenome | biome: mammalia-associated habitat; material: feces | host: Papio cynocephalus | place: Kenya | collected 2012-07-27 ... | reverse complement strand
CTATCCCGAATAGTGTAACAGATATTGGAAATGACGCTTTCTATGGTTGCACGGGGCTTACATCAATCACTATCCCGAATAGTGTAACAGATATTGGAAATGACGCTTTCTATGGTTGCACGGGTCTTACATCTGTTACAATCAACTCTGATTCCATTGTGAGTGCAAATAGAGATTACAACACATCTCTAGAATCTATATTTGGTTCGCAAGTAACCGAATATATAATAGGCGATGATGTACATAGTATTGGAGATTTGGCTTTCTATTCTTACACAGGCACAGGTCTTACTACCTCTATCACTATTGGCAATAGTGTAACAGATATTGGAGATTGGGCTTTCTCTGGTTGCACGGGTCTTACCTCTATCACTATTGGCAATAGTGTAACAGATATTGGAGATCACGCTTTCTCTGGTTGCACGGGTCTTACATCAATCACTATCCCGAATAGTGTTACGAGCATTGGCCATGGGGCTTTTAGCAATACCGGTCTTTATTCTATATTTATTCCTAAAAGCGTAATACATATAGGTGTAGATGAATGGAATTGGTTGAACAACAATGTGTATTCCATATTTTCCAAGTGTGGCAGTTTAACATCTATTGAGGTTGAGGAAAGCAACCCTGTGTATGATAGTCGTGACTTTAGCAACTCCATTATAGAGAAAGCCACAAATACACTTATTGCAGGATGTAACAATACACGGATACCGGAGACAATTGATAGTATTGGAGTTGCCGCTTTGGCATATTGCAGTGATTTAACATTTATCAAGATACCAGGCAACGTGAAAACTATAGGAGCCGGTGCATTTCATAATTGTGATAACCTTAAAGGTGTGGTTTTAGAAAATGGAGTTGATAGAATTGGTAGTTATGCATTTGCAGAATGTCACAACTTGAAATCAGTAAGTATCCCCAACACAGTAACTATAATGGACCATGAAGTTTTTATAAACTGCAAAAGTCTTCAGTTTGTCAGCATTCCACATAGCGTAACAAAAATTGGGGAAGCAACATTTTCTTTTTGCCAAAGTCTTGACTCTATCAGGATACCTGGCAGTATAACAGAATGGGGATATTATTCTTTTAGAGATTGTTCTAACCTAAAATCTGTTTCTATCGAAAATGGTGTGCCATATATTCCTGATCTGACATTTAATGGTTGTACTAACTTGCAATCTATTAAAATACCTAATTCTGTATGGGAAATCGGTATTAGAGCATTTGAAGAATGCAAAAATTTAACTTCCATTACAATTCCCGTCGGAATTAGTAGAATCGGAGTAGGTGCGTTTGCCGGTACAGAATTGACATCTGTAATATGCTATGCTATCAAGCCGCCTTCTATTTTCAATACCGGATATTATGGGGAAGGAGAATACACTGATCCATTTGAAGGGTTACCAACTATGCCATTGTATGTTCCTGCAGAATCTGTTGAAAAATACAAGTCGGCAGATTGTTGGATGTACTTCAATGTATTGCCGTTAAGCGCCCAACCTACAGAATCTGATGATAAGCCTATCTTAACCCCTGGGGATACTGATGTGGACATTATTTGGCCTTCTGAACAGGGGGCTGCTATTTATACAATAGACATCAGCAAAAACGGAGATTTGGTTTGTACACTTACATTTGATGCAAATGGCATATTACAGAGCATTCGATTCTTAGCACATACTCGTGGCATTGAACAACATACAACACAAACGACACAAACCTCCAATAGCGGCTTTAATTTTGTAGTTGAAGGTCTGGATAGTGGAACTACTTACACTTATGTTATTGCAGCAAAGAATACTGCAGGAAATATTATTCAATCATATAGTGGAAGTTTTACTACAACAGGAGAGCAAACTGACATAAAGAGCATCTCTGTTGAAGCAGAGGATCTACATAAGTTTATCCGCAACGGACAAGTATTGATACACCGTAACGGAAAACTTTACACTACTACAGGCATTGAAGTACAATAAGTCTTGCATCATAGAAAGATACAGATTGCCACCAAGGTAATCTGTATCTTTTCTGCATAGTTCAATCTTATTAGAAATGACGTGTCCGAGTCTTACTTACCCCACCCCACCAATCACTTTCCCTTTGCACGGGGGTGGGCGGCGGTGTATTCGGCTTTTACCTGCTCGAAGGTGGTGTGGGTGTAGATCTGAGTTGTGGAGAGGCTGGAGTGTCCCAGGAGGGCTTGGATGGTGCGTATGTCCGCCCCGTTGTTGAGCATAGTGGTGGCAAACGTATGGCGCAGCACGTGCGGCGAGTGTTTCTTGAGTGTACTCACCTCACCCATACGCCGCCGCACAATCGAATACAGCAAATCCGTACTCATCGGCGCAATGCTTCCGTCCCGTCGCATCTTGCGCACCAGAAACGCCGGCGACGGAAAGCCGTTTAACAGTTCCGCCCGTGCGTCCAAGTACGTGCGTATCTGCTTGATAAGTGCTTCTCCGATAGGCACCACCCGTTCTTTCTTACGTTTGCCGAATACACGTATCTGCTGTTGCCCCAAATCTACATCCGTATCTTTCAGACCCACTATCTCTGCCTCACGCATACCCGTCTGGTAGAGCATTTCGATAATCAGACAGTTGCGTATCGACTCGAAATCATCTGCCGCTTCGTCCATTTCTGTTGCCTGCTCCATCTCGGCGGGCTTAAAAAAGACAGGCAGCGGCTTGTCCACTTTCGGCGGCACTACACGGCGCGTAATATCGCGTTTCACCAAGTCCAACGACAACAGAAAATGATACAGGCTGTGTACACTGGTCAGTTTCCTGCGTAGACTGCGGGGACGGTTGTGCTTCTCTTCCGCCAAAGACAGCAACCAACCTTTCACATCGCTCTCGTCCACCAACAGCGGATCGAACTCCGATATATCCTGTAGCCCCAGGTACTTACAAAAATCTCGCAGATCATCGTGATAGGCTTTCACGGTGTGCTGCGAGTATTTTTTCTCAATGGCAATATATTCCAGAAACTTCTGAATCACCCTAATTACGCATTATGCATTATGCATTACATTAGATCTCTTTCCCTACCTCATCGGTGGTCTCAAAGGGGAACAGACCGAACAACTCGGCATCTATCTGGTCGGTTATCTTGCGGAAATCGTCAGGGTTCTCGCCGAACTTCACATTGTCGCCGTCCACAATCAGCAGTTTGCCTTTGTATTCACTGATCCATTTCTCGTATTTGTCGTTCAGTCCCTGCAGGTAGTCGATACGCATACTTGCCTCGTAGGCACGCCCGCGCTTTTGTATTTGCGCCACGAGAGTAGGAATAGACGCACGGATATAAATCATCAGGTCGGGCATTTTTACCAGCGACATCATTAGGTCAAACAAGTCCTGATAGTTATCAAAGTCGCGGTCGGACATAAAACCCTGGTCGTGCAGGTTGGGTGCAAAGATACGCGCATCCTCGTAGATTGTGCGGTCTTGAATGATATAGTCGTTCGATTTGCCAATCTCTACCACATCTTTGAAACGTTTGTTGAGAAAGAATATCTGCAGGTTGAACGACCAACGCTTCATATCGGCATAGAAATCCTCTAAGTAGGGATTAAACTCCACCGTCTCGAATGCGGGTTTCCAACCGTAGTGTTTCGCCAGCATCTTTGTCAAGGTTGTCTTGCCGCAACCGATATTTCCTGCAATCGCTATATGCATATCTTTGTGATTTATTGTTTCTTGTTATAGTCCTCTTCCCGGTGGAAAAGTATCAAAATAGTCCGAACAACTGCGCATCTATCTTGTCCACTATGTAGCGGAAATCCTCCGCCCGATGTTCAAAGTCCAACTCGTCGGACTCTATCACCAACACTTTGCCGTCGTATAGCCGGTAGATAAAGTCCTCGTAACGTTCGTTCAGGTCTTTCAGGTAGTCTATCTGCATGCCTTTCTCGTAGTCCCGCCCGCGTTTCTGTATCTGGGCGATCAGGCTCGGCACCGACTTGCGCAGGTAAATCATCATATCGGGGCGTTTCATCTTCAGTTTCATCAACTCGAACAACTCCATATACGTGTTATAATCCCGCTCCGACAAGTCCCCGCGGCGGTAGTTGTTTGCGACAAACACATACACTCCCTCGAATATGCTGCGGTCTTGTACGATGGTCTGCTCCGTCTGCTGTATGGCGAGCATATCCTTGAAACGCTCTTTCAGAAAGTAGGTCTCTAAGCAGAACGACCACCGCGGAATATCCGTATAGTAGTCCTCCAAGTACGGGTTAAACCGCACACTTTCAAAGCGTGGCTCCCACCCGTAGTGTTTCGCTAACATCTTTGTCAGCGTGGTTTTTCCTGCACCGATATTTCCTGCAATGGCTATATACATAATAGTTCCGTCTGCAAAGATAATCTTATTTTGCTAATCTCGCAAATTTCCTGCATATTTTTTGCCGCATATTTTATTTGCAGCAGCCAATACAGTCATTCCCTCCCGAAAGGAATAGTCAACCTCACATCGGACTAAGTTTAACCCCGAGTCCACTTAACTCCGTACTAACAGATAAAAATAGTCAACCTGATTTAGGACAAGACACTCGCTATAATCCAAGCCAAGACAGCCCAATCACATACGAATCACATACGAATCACATACGAATCACATACAAACAACATAGACCTGACAGCAAGAGGATATGGTCTTGTCCTCACGATTCCTTCTATCCTTCTATGTTTCTATCTTTCTATTTTCTATCCTTCTATTTTTCTCTCCTTCCAACTGTTGTCTGTTTGCAAAAAAATCGTACCTTTGCCTGCAAATCGTAATTTGTTGCGTTATGAAAACTACAGCATATCTTTTTAGTCTTTCTGGTTCTCTCTTTCGTCTCTTGCAGACAGAAACAGCCCACTGCCGCCGAGCGCCGTGCCGAAAAACATCGTCAGGACAGCATCTCCCTCACGGAGCAGGAGCGTTCCCCGGCGTACTACGATTCGCTCTATCCGCCCCTTTTGCCCGTTGCCGACTCGTTGATTAAAGAGTTCCGGTACGAGAAGAACGAGAAATACGAGCAGGATAAAGCCGTCTTTACCGCTATTTACCCACGAGTTTGCACCGATCTCCCTCCGGGGATGCGGACGCTACGGATTCCCTGCAAGCCATAGCCGGGGACGAGGACGTCCTCGTCCCCGGAATGAAATGCAATTTTGATGCGGTTGCCCTGCCAAAATCGGTCGAAATTTGTGTATGTAAGAAAATTGTCGTAACTTTGCGGGCTTTTTAAGTTTGATAAGGTATAAAAAGATTATTGCACGTATGCAAAAGATTAGAAACATAGCGATTATTGCCCACGTTGACCACGGCAAAACCACCTTGGTCGACAAGATGTTGTACACTGCCCACCTGTTTCGCGACAACGAACAGAAAGGCGAGTTGATACTGGATAACAACGACTTGGAGCGCGAGCGAGGCATCACTATCCTTGCCAAAAACGTCGCTATCGAATATAAAGGCTACAAAATCAACATCATAGATACTCCGGGGCACGCCGATTTCGGCGGTGAGGTGGAGCGCGTACTCAATATGGCGGACGGCGTGTTGCTGCTGGTGGACGCTTTCGAGGGTCCGATGCCGCAGACACGCTTCGTGCTGCAGAAGGCATTGGAACTCAACCTCAAACCCATCGTGGTTATCAACAAGGTGGACAAACTCAACTGCCGTCCTGACGAGGTACAGGAGGAGGTGTTCGACCTGATGCTCAACCTCAACGCTACCGACGACCAATTGGATTTCCAGACTATCTACGGTTCGGCAAAGAACGGCTGGATGTCCACCGACTGGCGCAAGCCGACCACAGACCTGACCGCCCTCATGGACGCTATCATCGAGTATATCCCCGCTCCCGAAGAGTTGGAGGGTACGCCGCAGATGCTCATCACCAGCCTTGACTACAACGCCTACGTCGGGCGTATCGCCATCGGGCGCGTCCACCGCGGCACTTTGCGCGACGGTATGAATGTTACGCTTGCCAAGAAAGACGGCAAGATGGTCAAGACCAAAATCAAGGAACTCCACACCTTCCAAGGCATGGGGCACGTGAAGACCAACGAGGTCAAGAGCGGCGACATCTGCGCACTCATCGGCATCGAGGGCTTTGAAATCGGCGACACCATCTGCGACTACGAGAACCCCGAACCCATGAAGCCCATTGCTATCGACGAACCGACGATGTCAATGATGTTCACTATCAACGACTCGCCTTTCTTCGGGCAAGACGGCAAACTCGTTACCAGCCGCCACATACAGGAGCGTCTGAACAAAGAACTGGAGAAGAATCTCGCACTCCGCGTGGAGCGCGGCACCACCGAGAACTCATGGCGTGTCTTCGGGCGCGGCGTGCTGCACCTCTCGGTGCTTATCGAGACTATGCGCCGCGAGGGGTACGAACTGCAAGTCGGTCAGCCGCAGGTGATTATCAAGGAGATAGACGGCGTCAAGTGCGAACCCGTCGAGGCACTGACCGTGAACACCCCCGAGGAGTGTTCGGGCAAAATCATCGAGTTTGTCACCGTCCACAAGGGCGAGATGACCAAGATGGAACTCGTCAACGACCGTATCCACCTCGAGTTCATCATCCCCTCGCGCGGCATCATGGGCATGCGTACGTATGTAATGAACGTGAGCGCGGGCGAGGCAATCATGGCGCATCGGTTCCTTGAGTACCAGCCGTACAAGGGCGAGATGCCTGTCCGCGTCAACGGCTCGCTCATCGCTATGGAGGGCGGCACCGCATCGGCGTACGCGCTCGACAAACTGCAGGACCGCGGACGCTTCTTCATCGACCCGCAGGAGGAGGTCTATGCCGGTCAGGTGGTCGGCGAGAACTCCAAGGAGGGCGACATCGTCATCAACGTGGTAAAATCCAAGAACCTCACCAACATGCGTTCCAAGTCCGCCGATGACAAGGCAGTCCTCCCACCCGCTATCAAGTTCAGCCTCGAGGAAGCGTTGGAGTACATCAAAGGCGATGAATATGTAGAGGTTACGCCCCACCACATGCGCTTGCGCAAAATCATCCTCGACGAACTCGAGCGCAAACGCGCCAATCGTTAATAAAAGTCAATATCTATCTCCTGCTAAAAGTGCACAAAACAGCATAGGATGTGCATAGGATGCGCATAGGATAGGCGATTGATAGACTATAAAAACATACTAATAGAATAAACTAATAATAAAAAGATATGCAATTCAATCAAACAGAAATCAAGGACATGCAGATGGTTCTTACGCTCACCGTTGAGCCGGCTGACTATCAAGAGGCAGTCCAAAAAGAACTGAAACAAATCCGCCAAAAGGCGAATATCCCGGGTTTCCGCCCCGGTATGGTGCCCGCAGGCTTAGTGAAGAAAATGTATGGCAAAGGGGTGCTGGCTGACGTACTAAACAAGGTAGTCGGCGAGCAACTGAGCAAGTACATCGAGGACAACAAACTGCAGGTTCTTGGCGACCCGCTGCCCAACAACGAGCAGACTCCCGAGATGGATCTGGAGAACCAGGACACGTTCACTTTCGCATTCGACATCGCTGTCGCTCCTGAGTTCGACGCCAAACTCAACGGACACAACAAACTGACATACTACAACATCAAGGTTACCGATGAGATGGTTGACAAACAGGTGGCCTCGTATGCTGACCGCTTCGGCGAATATACCGAAACCGAGAACTATGTTCCGGGCGATGTACTCAAAGGCTTGATGACCGAGCAGAAAGAAGGCGGCATCGTTAAAGAGAACGCTATGCTCAGCCCCGAATATATGCAGAACAAGGAGCAGGCTAAACTCTTCGAGGGTGCAAAGAAAGGGGATGTCATCACATTCAACCCGATGAAAGCGTATGGCAACGAGACCGAAGTGGCTTCGATGCTGGGTCTGAAGAAAGAGGATGTCAAGGATCTGAACTCGGACTTCACTTTCGAGATTCATACCATTTCGCACCACGCTCCTGCTGCTATCGACGGTGAGTTGTTTGCCAAGGTCTATGGCGAGAACAATATCAAAGACGAGGCGGATTTCCGTGCACACATCAAGGCGGAGATTGAGCAGAATATGGCAGAGGACAGCAAGTACAAATTCGGTTTGGACGCCAAGGCTGCCATTATGAAGAAGATGGAGAATGTGGCATTCCCCGAGGCGTTCCTCAAACGCTGGGTACTCGCTACCAACGAGAAGATGACCGCTGAGGAACTCGACAAAGAGTTCCCGAAAATGCTTGAGGAACTCAAATGGCACTTGGCGAAAGACCAACTGATGAAAGAGTTCAAGATTGACGTGCAGAAAGAGGAAGTCGAGGCGTATGCCAAAGAGGTGGCACGTATGCAGTTTATGCAGTACGGCTTGATGCACATCGATGACCGGTACCTCACGAACTATGCACAGGAGATGCTCAAGCAGGAGAACCAACTCCGCGGTATCATCGAGCGTGTAGCCGAGAACAAGATCTTCGATGCCCTCAAAGGCGTGGTAAAACTCGAAGAGAAATCCATCTCTCAAGAGGATTTCGGCAAACTCTTCGCCTAAGCATAGCAGAATATAGGTTTTAATATAAAAAGACTGCCATGGCAATGTGGCGGTCTTTTGTGTGTTTATCCGTAAACGCTATCGGGTAAAATAGCATAGGCAAAAAGCGGATAGACTTGTGCATATAAGAAAAAAAGCGTAACTTTGCGGGCTGGAATATATAATTTGTGTAAAACAATGAAACGCAATATCGCCATAGTGGCAGGCGGCGACAGTTCGGAACACGATGTGTCGCTCAGGAGTGCGGCAGGGCTGTACTCTTTTATGGACAAAGAACGCTACAACATCACCATCGTTACCCTTCGCGGGAGCGACTGGCAGGCGGCTGTGGAGTGGAAATTGGAGAACGGGCAATGGCAGACCGTAGTTGCCGCCCCGATAGACAAGAATGACTTTTCGTTTACATACAACGGGCAGAAAACGCAACTCGAATATGCTTACATCACCATCCATGGTACACCGGGCGAAAACGGGCGTTTGCAGGGCTATCTCGATATGATCGGTATTCCCTATTCATGCTGCGGGGTGCTGGCGGCTGCCGTAACGTTCAACAAATACACCTGCAACCACTATCTGCAGGATTTCGGTATTCGTATCTCGCCGAGCATTCTCCTGCGCAAGACAATGCCGCGTCCGACCGACGAAGAGATTGTAAGCAAAATCGGTTTGCCGTGCTTTGTAAAAAGCAATGTGGGGGGATCGAGTTTCGGCTGCACCAAGGTGAAGACCATCGAGCAGATGACACCTGCCATAGAGCGGGCTTTCCAAGAGGGCGACGAGGTAATCTGCGAAGCATTTATGAAGGGTACGGAGATAACCTGCGGCGTCTATAAGACCAAAAGCAAAGCCGTGGCATTCCCGATCACGGAGGTGGTTACCAAAAACGAGTTTTTCGACTACGATGCCAAATACAAAGGACAGGTGGACGAGATTACCCCCGCGCGTATCCCTGACGAGGTGCGAGACCGTGTGCAGGCTTTGACCTTGCATATATACGACATCCTCGGCTGCCACGGAATTATCCGCACGGACTATATCCTGACCGAGGGTTGGACTATCAATTTGCTCGAAATCAACACCACGCCCGGTATGACCGCCACATCGTTTATTCCGCAGCAGGTGCGTGCCGCCGGGCTTGACATCAAAGATGTCCTGACTGACATCATAGAGAATGTATAATGTACAATTCACCATGTACAATGATTGATATTGAGAAAGCCATAGCCGCATTGGACTGGAAGCGGGAGCCGTACGGGTTGTACGAGCCGATTGAATATACCCTTGCTTCGGGGGGCAAACGCCTGCGTCCGCAGTTGGTATTGCTGGCGGCGGAGATGTTCGGCGGTAAGGAAAAGGAGGTATTGCCCGCAGCGTTGGCGATAGAGGTGTTCCATAATTTTACGCTGCTGCACGATGACGTAATGGACAAGGCGGCAGTGCGCCGCGGACGACCGACGGTGCATGTGCGTTGGAATGACAATACCGCCATTCTTTCGGGCGACCAGATGGTGATTGAGGCATACAAACTGCTGAGCAACGTGCCTGCCGATCGTCTGCCGCAGACGCTGCGCCTCTTCAACAAGATGGCTACGGAGATTTGCGAGGGGCAGCAGTACGATATGGAGTTCGAGACCCGCGATCAGGTGTCTATAGAGGAATATATGCATATGATCCGCCTCAAGACCTCGGTGCTGCTGGCTACGGCATTGAAGATCGGAGCCTATATCGCAGGGGCGTCCGAGACACAGCAGCAAGCCCTGTACGAATACGGAATCAATATCGGCTTGGCGTTCCAAATACAGGACGACATACTCGATGTCTATGGCAATCCTGAGACTTTCGGTAAAGCCATCGGTGGCGATATATGCTGCAACAAAAAGACTTATATGCTCCTGACTGCGATGCAGCGTGCGGACGAAGCCACTCGTGCTGAATTGGAACATTGGCTGCAGATACAGGACAAACCGGACGAAAAGATACGGGCGGTAACCGATATATATACGCGTACGGGTGCACGTGAGGTGTGCGAGACGGTTATGCAACTGCATACCCACGAAGCCTTGTCGCAACTGGATGCCCTGCCGCAAAACGATGCCACGGAGCAATTACGCAAATTGGCGGAGAAACTTGCCATACGCAAAGTATAACGGGCTATCCACCTTATATCCTCCTTATATCCACCTTACTTTTATAAATAAAAATCGCTAAACTTTGATGCTATGCCATACAGACGACTACCCAATACAGACCAGGCGCGATTGACAGCGTTGCAGACTGCCGTGCAGTGTGCCAGCGAAGCGGACTTTACGGAACAGGTACTGAAATACAAGACGTTGAGCGAGGCACAACGCTTCTTGATGCAGTTCGAGAATATGGTGATGCAATACCATGACAATTTCCAGTCGCGCGTGGCTGCCAACAAGAAATACCGCCATATGGTGCAGAATGCGCGGATGTATATCTCGCACTTTATCCAGGTGCTGAATATGTCGGTCATTCGCGGAGAGATCAAGCGGGAGCAGAAAGAGTTGTATGGTTTGGATCCGAACAATCATATCGTGCCTGACCTGAGTAGCGAAGAGGATCTGCTGGTATGGGGCGAGAATATCATCAACGGCGAGCAGAAGCGTACGCAGATGGGCGGTTTCCCTATATACAACCCCGCTATCAACAAGGTGAAAGTGCATTACGACATCTTCAAAGAGCACCAAATCAACCATACTATGCACAAGAAAACCACCACGCGTGTGGCGAGCGATATGGAGGAAATGCGCAAAAAAGCGGATGCACTGATTCTTGAGATTTGGAACCAGGTGGACGACTACTACAAAGACCTGCTGCCATACGACCGCTTGTGCCACTGCAAGAATTACGGACTTATTTACTACTATCGTCCGACGGAGAAACATTTGTCGCCGGAAACAGACAAACGGTTGAAGCACGAGCAGGAGATACAGCCCACTATCCAATGGTCTCCAGAGGAGTAATAACTCCGTCAAGCGGCTGGTCGCGCCATGTCTGCGGCAGGTTATGGTGCTTCAGTTGGAAGTCATAGGCAATACCTAACTTGCACGCTTTTTTGTGTTTTTTGAGAAAACGGTCGTAGTACCCGCCGCCGCGTCCTATACGGTGCCCCTTACGGTCGAAGACCACGCCCGGAACGAGGATAAGGTCAATCTTGCCGGTATAGGCAGGTGTCTGCGGTTCGGGGATATGGGCATAGCCCTGTTTGAGACACGCTTTACCCGTATAGGGACGAATCTCCATCGCTTTGCGGTGTGTTACAGGCAAAAGCATCGTCTTGCTGTCACAGTACTTGTCGAGCAACGGACGCAAGTCCACCTCGTTATGAATCGGATAGTAGAGCAGTACGGTACGGGCGTTGCGGAAAGCGGCAGACTGCTCAATTTTTCCGACAACGACCTGCGAGTCGGCTGCGGCTTGCTCCGCGGGATAGACACGGCGTTTCTGCTCCACGATAGTGCGCAAAGCCTGTTGTTGCAGTCGTTTGGTACGCCACGGAAGGCTATTCTTCAAGTCATGTAGTTGCGATGCGAAAAGCATAGGTTATTGGGCTGATTCGGGCATACCGCAAAAGGAATGCCAATAAAAAGTGTGCAAAATTAGTACTTTATTTGCATATTTGCAAAAATGGCACTAATTTTGCCCTAAATTACAAGTTATGAAACGTTTTTTACCCCTAATAGGGCTTATATTGATAGGATTGGTCGGGTGCAAAGACAAGACTTCCACCACGACGAAGTCGTCGGTGGCACAACTTACCGCTTTTAGTTTTACTGCAAACAGCAATTATCCCGGTTTGGCTGCCGCCTCTTTTAAGGTGGAGGAGCGTCTGGATACAGGGCTGGTGCAGAATCTCGATTCTATTATGTACGGCACGCCGTTGGATTCGGTGGTGCCTAAGTTTACATTTGCAGCCACCCCCGGTTCGGCAATTATGCAGACGCCCGATACTACTATTATCTTGGGCGGCTCGGATACGATTAACTTTGAGAAACAACCGCTGTATCTGACAGTGAAATCGCAGGACGGCAAGAATACGAAGGTGTATGAACTCCGTGCGTATGTGCATCAGGTCGATCCTGACCTGTACCATTGGGAGCAACTCTGTCCGCAGGTGCTGACCGACAACAGCGAGCAGCGCGTGGTATCGCTTGGAGAGAAGTTTGTGCTGATTGGCAACAACGGTTTCCGTACATCGGTTTATACCTCTTCCGACGGCGAAATATGGAGCAACCCACAGGCACCATCGGGGCTGCCAGACGGATGCCACGTGCGCCGTATTATATCGGATGGCAGCATGCTCTATTATGCCGACTCGCTGACGCTCTATACCTCTGCAGATGCCATTTCGTGGACGGCATCAGACTATACAGGCAGCGGTTTCCGCATCCGCAATATGCTGATGACATGGAACGACACGGTATGGGCAATAGTGGAGGATGATCACGGACCAGTGTTGGCGAATATGCGGGATGGTGAACTAAAAACCACCGCTTTGCGCCCGAAAAGCGATTTCCCCGTGAGTGATTTTGCCACGGTATGTTTTGAAAACGCTGCGGGACGTGCACGGGCAATGGTACTCGGCGGGCGTGCCAAGAACGGTGCCGTACTCAACTCGCGTTGGAATATTGAGTTCTCTCCTGTAGTGGGCTATCGTATGCAGAACTTTTCCATAGACCGCCCTGCGTTTACCGATCTCACCGGCGCAAGCGTCATCTGGTACAACCACCAACTGCTGATGTTCGGCGGCGTGGATGCCGAGATGAAATATATCGGTCGGGATATACTGGTGAGCAACGACGAGGGACTCAATTGGACAGCCGCAGACAGCGCAAAGAATTGCCTGCCTGCTACCTATACTGCCCGCCAAAAACAGTCGGTGCTGGTACGCGACAATGCAATCTATGTCTTCGGCGGTGAGCAGCAAGACCGGACATTCAGCGATGTCTATCGCGGCAAACTCAACTCAATCGATTGGAAAAACTAAAAACTATAAACTTCCCTACTTCTCTCAACTTTCAACTTTCAACTCTAAACTAATAATAAACAAAACATATACAACTATGACAATCAACGATTACAATTTCGCCGGCAAGAAGGCGATTGTTCGTGTGGACTTCAATGTGCCACTCGATGAGAATGGTAAAATTACTGACGATACCCGTATTCGTGGTGCTCTGCCTACTCTCAAACACATCCTCAAACAAGGTGGCGCACTCATCATTATGAGCCACATGGGTAAGCCGAAAGGCAAAGTAAATATGAAATACAGTCTGAGCCAGATTGTGGATGCTGTCTCCGAGGCACTGGGCGTCAAGGTACAGTTCGCACCGGATTGCGCTAAGGCGAAAGCACAGGCTGATGCCCTCAAACCGGGCGAAGTGCTGATGCTCGAAAACCTCCGTTTCTACCCCGAAGAGGAGGGTAAACCCGTAGATATTGACAAGGAAGATCCTGCTTACGAGGCTGCCAAGGAAGAGATGAAAGCCCGTCAGAAAGAGTTTGCAAAGACTTTGGCATCGTATGCCGACTGCTATGTAAACGATGCTTTCGGTACCGCTCACCGCAAACACGCTTCTACCGCTGTCATCGCAGACTATTTCGATGCCGACAACAAGATGCTCGGTTACCTGATGGAGAAAGAGGTGGCTGCAGTCAACAATATCCTCCATAATATCAAACACCCCTTCACCGCTATTATGGGCGGTTCGAAAGTATCTACTAAGATCGGTATCATTGAGAACCTGATGGATAAAGTGGACAACCTGATCCTATGCGGCGGTATGACCTATACTTTCGCCAAGGCACAAGGGGGTAAGATTGGCAACTCAATCTGTGAGGACGACAAACTTGATTTGGCTCTGGATATCATCGCACAGGCAAAAGCAAAAGGTGTAAACCTTGTATTGGGTACGGACTCTGTGATTGCAGACAATTTCTCCAACGATGCCCACACCCGAGTATGCCCGAGCAATGACATACCCGACGGCTGGGAGGGTATGGATGCCGGTCCCGAAAGCCGCAAGGCTTTTGCTGCCGCTATCAAAGGGGCGAAAACTATTCTGTGGAACGGTCCTGCAGGCGTATTCGAGTTTGATAACTTCACCGCAGGGTCGCGTGCTATCGCCGAGGCCATTGCCGAGGCTACCGACGAGGGTGCTTACTCGCTCATCGGTGGTGGCGACAGCGTGGCTTGCATCAACAAGTTCGGGCTTGCTGACCGCGTAAGTTACATCTCTACGGGTGGTGGTGCTCTTCTTGAGGCTATCGAGGGAAAAGTGCTCCCCGGCGTAGCAGCCATCAAAGGCGAATAATTCGTATGGAGTTGAGTGTTGAGTGCTTAGAGTTGAGTATTTCGGTTCGGCTCTAAACTACTTACAACTCTCAACTTCTCTCAACTCTCAACTTTCAACTCTCAACTACAAAAATGGACATAGTCGGAAAAATCATTCAGGTACTGCCTGAGCAAAGCGGCACCAGCAAGACGGGCAATCCGTGGAAAGTACAGTCGTATGTATTGGAGACACAGGAGCAGTACCCGCGTAAAGTGTGCTTCGAGATATTCGGAGAGGATCGTATCAAGAACAACCCTTGCAAGATTGATGATGTGGTAACGGTTTCGTTTGACATCGAGTCGCGCGAGTTTAATGGTCGTTGGTACACCTCTATCCGCGCATGGCGCGTACAGCAAGGTGCTGTGGCAGCGGCTTCTCAAAGTGCGCAGGTGGCGACTCCCGCTCCCGCACCCGCTGCTCAAGCAGCAGCCGCTCCTGCGGCTAACACGGCTTCCTTTGATGCCGTTGCAGGCAGCGACGAGAGCAGCGACCTCCCATTCTAAATACGATATGAGTAAAAGGCTGCCTGACCATAGGCAGCCTTTTCTTTTTCTATTGCGATCTCTGTCAGCCAAAGGTGTGGGGACGATGCGTCTCGCATCGTTACAAGATGACCTTGCTGCCAAACACAGGTGGATGTCAGGTGGATGTCAGGTGGATAGCATGTGGATAGCATGTACTAACCCCGCCACTCGTCGGAAAAAACGCTTGTGTGTTAATTCGTCATTCATAATTCATAATTCATAATTATACAGTCGTGCGTCGTTGGATTCTTATCTCGTTGCTTATTGTTCTTCTCTTGGGAGGAGGTGTACTGTGTGCCATTCGCTGGCAGGCGTGGTTTGGAAACCCGCCTGAACCACAATGGACTGCCGACACACTGGATTATCATTGCTATACGTTTGCCGCTGACAGTCTGCCCCACTTCGTAAAGACCGATAGCGGCTGGCTAGACACGCAGTCGCCTGATACATTGCAGATTCTATTGCTCGGCGATGTACATAATTCGCTCTTGCGTGCCGACTATGACACTCTTGCAGCACGCCTGCCGCATCTTGACTGCTATGCCCAACTCGGAGACTATATCGAGCGCGGCTATTTCTACTATTTCCAGCAACTCTACCACCAACTGGCAGGATCGGCTTTCGACTCGCTGCCTCTTCTCAATTGCCCCGGCAACCACGAGTACCGCAAAGGACTTCGCCGTACCCTCACGCCTCTTTGGTATGAGGCATTTCCGCAACCCGCCAATGGTCCTGCTGACTTTATCGGCACCACCTATTATGTCGATTTTCCGCATCTGCGTTTTATCGTCATTGATACCAACGGACTGCAAGCCCTCCACCATTTCACGCGCGTCAATACGTGGGTTAACAAGACTATAAAAGAGGCGGGCGACCGATTTGTGGTCGTGATGATGCACCACCCTGTGTTCTCAAGTGCCGTAGGACGGCAGAACCCTATGATCTATCTTACGTTCCGCGAACCGCTCCGCCATGCCGACCTCGTCTTTGCGGGACACGACCACAACTACTGCCGCCGTCTGCCTTTCGTCAATACCAATGCCGCCACCAAGTACTATCGTCCCAAGCACAATACGCACGACGAGTGCTCATGCTCCGGTCATCGTCTCTACGAAGTACTCAATATTGTGGGCGACACGCTTACTCTACAAACCTACCTGCTCGAAGAAGGTACACTCTACGACTATGTAGAGATAATTAGGGATTAGAGATGAGATTAGGAGGGAGATGAATTGTGTACCCTGTTTATTCAAATGACAGATACCATTTCAGCCGTTCCAAGTCCTGCTCAGTAAACTCGGGCAAGGAGCGTAATTCATCAATAGACTTCAGTTTGAAGCGGTTGCGCCTCAGTGTATAGAGGGCTTTCGCCTGCTCAAAACGCAAATACGGATGGTGTTGCAAGCGTTGGACACTGCTGTGGTTCACGGGAACAGGGCGGATGGAATCGGCGCATGCCGTCAGGTGCGGCAAAACGGAGTCGAAAGTAAAGTATATGAGCGTATCCCGGTCGTATTCCCGTAAACGCGCTATATCGCGGATCTGTTCGGCAGAATAGTAGCCGCCCAACTGCTCCCGATAGCGCACTATCTGTTTGGCGATACCGCTGCCTATACCACGGATGCATTGCAGACTCAAAGTATCCGCACTATTGAGTTCTATAATGGTATCTTTCTTCAAACTCTTATATTTCAACGGAATACTATCTCGGCGAATAGTGTCTCTGCGGGCAAAACGCAGAGTATCGATACAAATATATGGTTCTAAAGCGAGATACATGCTGTCGGTCATTCCGTATAGTCGCCTTAGGTCGCTGCTTTTGCGGTATGTACCGCCTGCGGCTCTGTATTTGAGCAGATTGCGTACCTGCCAGCGTTTCAACCCGAGTTGCAGCAATGTTGTAGAATCCGCCGTATTCGGGTCGAAAGGACGGAGGCAGATACGAATAGTGTCGTAGGTGTAGCGGTAGTGTTTTCGCTTCAAACTGTCTGCTATTTGTACCACCTCCTCTGCCGGTTCCGCTGCTTTCGGGCGTTGCGGCACAAGATGGATAAATACCTCCACGGAAACAACAAGCACTAACAACACCACCGCTCCGATGGCTTGCCGGCGGCTCAAGATATGCTTTCTCTTTCTCATCGGGCGATAGATTCTATTTTACCGTCCTGCATATAGTTGGTCAGCACATCGCCTGCCGCTACATCACGCACGCTGTGCACCGCTTTTCCGTTACATTTCAACAGGCTGTAGCCCATCCGGTAGATCCGCTCCGGCGAACAGGCGGCGATACGCTGCTCTATGAGTTCCAACTTGTGCGACTGTCGGAGGAATAGTTGGCGGTTGGCCTGTTCCAAACGCTGCTGCCATTCGTCTATGCGGTGCCGGCGCAGCAGTATTTGTCGGTCGGCGGTACGCAGGAGCCGTTGCTGCAAGTCGTTGATGCGGGCGGCTTGGATGTCCATCCGCTCTATCAGATATGCCGCCACGGCAGTGGGTGTCTTGAGTGCCGTGTGCGCCACCATATCCAATACGCTCACATCGCGCGTATGCCCGATACCGCTGATGACGGGCAGCGGGAACTGCGCACAGTGGGCGCAGAGGTTGTATCGGTCGAAGCAACTGAGGTCGGTGCTTGCCCCGCCGCCACGGATAATCACCACCGCATCGAAGTCCTCTTCCTGCACTGCAATCGCACCGAGGGCGGCTATGATCGACCGCTCGGCATTGTCGCCCTGCATAGTGGCGGCAAAGAGTTGCGTACTGAACGGATAGGGGGACGCATACAACTGGTCGCAGAAGTCGCCATACCCCGCCGCACCTGCTGCCGAGACCACCGCAATACGTTTTGCCAATGTGGGCAGAGCCAACTCTTTTTGCATATCGATGATGCCCTCTTCCTGCAACCGGCGAATGGTCTCCTGCCGCTGCCGTGCCATATCGCCGAGGGTATAGCGCGGGTCGATATTGACGATATTCAGGCTTAGTCCATACACGGCGTGATAGTTCACTTCCACCTCCACCAGCACCTGCATGCCCGCCTGCATACGGCTGCCCGTCTCCTGCTCGAAGTATGCCTGCAACATCGTTTGCAGGTTGCTCCAGCAGGTGGCACGCTGCTTGGCAACGAGTATCTCCCGCTTGCCTTTCTCTACCAGTTCGAGATACAGGTGTCCGCCTTTCTCGCTCAGTGAGGCAATCTCCGCCCGCACCCAGTAGGTCTCGGGCAGTTCTACCGCCAACGCCTCACCAATCATAGCGGACAACTCCGACAAAGTATATTCTTTCATACGATTGTATATAAATAGCAAAACAATATCAAGCACCCTGCAGTGGGCAGCAGCCACCAAATACTGCGTTTCAACGACAAGTACCCGCCCGCTATGGCGGCATAGAGCAGTACCGCCATCGGCAGCGATATGCGTATCTCGCTTACCGCACCCGGCAGATGTTCTATCCACCCTACCGAGGTATTGAGCAACCATGCCAAGCCCTTGCACACCCACACCGCTGCGCCGCCTATATACGGCAAACCGCCTATTGCCAAGACTACCAATGCCGCTACCACCAACAGCCACGCCAAGGGAATGACGAACAGGTTGGGCAGCAGAAAATAGTTGGAGCATTGCCCGAAATAGTATAATGTCAATGGGAGCGTGCCTATCTGTGCCGCCAACGAAACCGCCACTATATCCACTATATAGCGTACCGTCTTGCGGAGCGGCGCAGGGTGTATCCCGCTTGTGGGCAACAGGCGGCTGAAAGCGGGAACGAACAACAGCAATGCCACCACGGCGGCAAAACTGAGTTGGAAACTGACGGAAAACAAGTCCAACGGGCGCACCACCAATATCATAAACGCCGCTGCCGCCACGGTATTGAGCGAGAGCGATTGCCGGTAGAGCATACGCCCCGTTTCCACCAACGAGAGCATCAGTACACTCCGCACCACCGATGGCGTCATACCCGTCATAGCCGCATACGCCCACATCGCCGCGATGATGACTGCCGACTGACCGCACCGCCACAGCCGCTGCGTATAGAGCGGTTTGAACCGCCCGCCGAGGGTCAGAACGAGCAGCAGAACGGAATAGACGATACCTGTATGCAAGCCGCTTACGGCTAGGATATGTGCTGCGCCGGCACGCTGAAAACTACGGGTTGTCTCACGGTCAAGGTCTTCTTTGTAGCCCAGAGTGAGTGCGGATACTGTGGCTAACTCTTTGCCATCCAATCCGTATCGCCGATAGCGTTCTTGCAGGGCGTGCTGCCACCGTTTGGGCGAAAAACGTTGCGGCACACCATACCCGATATACTGCCATTGGCTGCGCCATACCATACCCGTTCCCGCAATGCCCTGTTGCCGCAGATAGGTGCCATAGTCGAAACCACCCTGCTGTCCGCCGCGTTGTATTCGGGTGCGCACCACGAGTGTATCGCCTATGGTCGGCATAGTGCGGATGCTGTCGGGCTGCATATAGAGATACACTCTGCCCTGTGCGGTATGTGTTGCAGAATCCACTATTGCCTGTACCTCTGCTGTATAGCGGAATGTCTTTGTCCGCCGGACGGGGTAGTCTTGTATGGTCACGAGGAACGTACGGGTACTGTCGATATACGGCACATCCGTATCGTGCAACAAGTCAATCGGGAAACGGGTATAATAGCATAGCAAGACAGCCGCTATCATAGGCAGCAACAGCACCACCATCGGTTGCCTGCGAAACCGGTCTTTCCAATCCCGTTCCAACTCCCTACTGTCTAACTTCTAATCTCTAACTTCTAACAGCACAGCGGTCTAACCTCTCTATTCTCCTTTCATCAGTCGTATGGCTTTCTCGGGGTCTTTGGCGTGGAAAACGGCACTGCCCGCCACCAAGACATCCGCCCCCGCCTCGAATACACCGGCAGCGTTCTTGGTGTTGATGCCGCCGTCCACTTCTATCAGCGTTTTCAGTCCGCGGCGGCTAATCTCCTCCCGCACATAGCGCACACGCTCCAGCGTCTCCGGGATAAAGTTCTGCCCGCCAAAACCCGCATACACCGACATAATCAGCACCATATCCACTTTGTCCAGATAGGGATCCAGGCGGTGCACGTCTATATCAGGATTGATAGTCAGGCACGTACGCACCCCTTTGGCTTTGATCTGAGCCACTATCGGCAGCGGGTCTTCCACCGCCTCGAGGTGGAAACCGACGCTGTATGCCCCCGCATCGCAAAACCGCTCTACATATTTCTCGGGGTGAACAATCATCAGGTGAACATCAAGCGGTTTGGTGCAGTACTTTTTCATCGGAACCATCAGCGGAAAACCGAACGAGATATTCGGCACGAATATCCCGTCCATCACGTCCACATGCAACCAGTCCGCTTCGCTGCGGTTGATCATCTCGAGGTCTTTTCTCAGGTCGCCGAAGTCCGCCGACAACACCGAGGGTGCAATCATCTTCATATCTGTCTGTGTTTTGTTGTTTGCAAAGGTAGGTATTTATTTGCACCCGTGCAAATAAATAGTCCAAAAAATAACATTTTCAGACACTCCAAAACAAGTATTTTGAAACTCGCTATCATTCAAGCAAAAACTGCCCAATCACATACCAATCACATACACCCCACATAGACCTGACAGCATAAAGACAGGGGCTGCCTGACGCCGATGGTCAGGCAGCCCCTGATATGTATCAATCGAAAAAGGTTAGATTGCGTTCGTAAAAGGTTAGATCGCGTTCACGAATTTAACCAGTGCATCGCGGTCTTCCTTGGACAGGTTGTAGAATTTCTTTGTTGACTCGAGTGCGTCGCTCTCCTCGCTGTAGCCGTGCCACATAATCGCCTCCACCACGTTGCGGGCACGGGTGTCGTGCATACGTGCCTCATACGCGTCGCCCGTTATCTTCCGGTGCAGTCCGCGTCCCCACAGCGGGGTGGTACGGCACCAGCCGGTACGGATATCCTTCTCCATACAGAGTTTGTGCTGTACAAAGTCGGTGTAGGGCCAGATGGTCTGGTAGGGATAGCGCGGCATATCGTTGTTGCGGGTGAAGAACTTGTTCGGGTCCTGTATGTAGTCCGCTCCGGTTGTCCACGACGGACGATGGCACTCGGCGCAACCTATCTGCGTGAACAGTTCGCGTCCGCGCAGCACCTCTTTGTCCTTTACGTTACGTGCGGCAGGCACAGCCAGACCGCGGTGCCATACCATAAAGTCGGAGTACTCGTCGTCCGACATCTCCACAGGCAGGTCGGTACTGGTCAGATAGTTGTAGATGTTCTGCTCCACGTTGTCGGTAAACCACTCGGCGTGCTCGTGCTTCGGGTCTATCTTCTCGATATAAGCGGGGAAACCGGCTTGCACATCGGGGTCTTTCGACGAGATGGTGGCGTAGTTCTTGCCTGCCAAGTCAAGGTAGTGGTAGCGGCGGTCGGAGCGGGTTACGTTGGTGATGTTCCAGATAGCGTTTGCACCTGCAGCGTCCAACAGCGGTCCGCGCGACATAGCGTAGGTGTAGCGGCGTACGTACTTGGTGCCGTCGCCCTGCTTCGAATTGGAGTAGTACGCCCCGTCTTTCCAGTTGCCGCCTTCGAACCATACACTTTTCCAGTGTTTGAGGTAGCCGGCTGCGTATGCTTTCTCCTCTTTTGCCCATTGGGCGGTGATAGAGTCGTCGGGAATAGCATCGGTCAGACCGGTACCGAAGATACCTATCGTATTCTCGAGGCGCACCTCATAGTCTCCGAGGTCGAGTTGGTCGGCACCATAGATAGCACTCTCGGGCATACTTACTTCGGGGTAGCGCAGTTCGAAGGTCTCGCCGTCGGCAAAAGCCATCTTGTCGCCGCTGGCGGCGCAGGTGCTGACCGTCTTCCACGTTACGTTGATTTGGCTCTCGTCAATCGGTGCCTTGAACGGTGCCACTGCGTGCAGTTGCGGCATACCTGCCACCCATGTCTTGTAGTTCTCCGTAGCGGGGTCGAAGATGACGAGCAGCGTACCGTTGCCTATCTCCGTGCTGTTGTACGTACCTTCTGCCACCGACTTGCCATGTCCGTAATTCGGGTGGCAGTGCAGGCACGACGAGCGCACGTACACCGGTCCCAAGCCGCCACGTGTACCCGTGGTGTTGCTCATAAACTGCTTCTCGAACAACGCTTCGCCTGCTTTGAACGCCTCCATCCAGTTGCCGTTCTCCACCGACGGGGTCGGCTGCTCGTAGGCGTTGGAGGTCGAGAGAAATGACGTACCGAGTTGCCCGCCCGTGTAGTACCAATCGGGCAGTTCGGTGTCTTCGTTGGTGGGCTCGTTCTGACCGCCCTCCTCAATATGGCAACTTGCCAGCGCAAAAACGCTGACAAGCATACCTGTCATCAAATAAGAACGTTTCATATAATTCTTAATTCATAATTCTTAATTCATAATTACTCCTGTTCGCTCAGTTTGGCGTTTACTTTGTTGAGCACGTCCACCAGGTCGGTACCTACCACCTTCACTGCATTGGTAGCCTCCGAACTCTTGGCGTTGGTAGCAAACGGCTCGGCAATCTGACCGATAGCGGCAATAGCGTCCTCAATAGCCTTTTTGCACTCGGTGTCGAGGTTGGCGTCCACCGATTTGATGTAGTCCGATACCGAAGCATCGCCTGCATTGCTGCCGCAATATGCGTTTTGGATAGAGCGGATGTTGTCCCGGAAGTCCTCGATCGAGTTGAGCGCATACGGGCTCTCGATGTAGTTGCGGTCTTCCTCGCTTGAAGCGTTGTTCGGACGACCTATCTTGGTGTTGCCCACCTCGTCGGCGATGTCGATACAGCCCTGAATCAGTTCCTCGGCAGCCTCCTGGTAGGTAGCATATATACCGCCGGTAGCCACTTTCATATACGAGCCGTAGCCCTTGGCGAACTCCACGCCGTAGTCGATTTCCGCCTCCTTGAGGATAGCCTGTTTCTCTTTGGTTACATTGTCCACGCCAGCCCACGAAGCCTCGAGAGCCACCGTCTGGTTGCGCAGGTCTTCGGCTACAGCCACCAGGTAAACCAACTCGGCACGGGTGTAGGTCGCGATGTCGTGCGTGCGTACATTACTCTTGTCGGCGTTGTCGCTGGCATAGAGCATATACTCCACAGCGTGGAAACCGAGCAGACCGTAACCCAGTTTGTCGCCTACATAGTCGGCACCCTGCTCCTCAATCTGCTTCATCTGCTCTGCGTTGCCGAGCATGGCGTCCATACCGTCTTTGTCCAGAGGCCACGAGTCGATATGCGGGTCGATGTTGTGGTTGGCAGCGGGACCGAAAAGGAATGCCTCGCTCAACTCCCAGTAGCGGCGGGCAGCCGTCCACGACTCGGCAGCAGCCTTCACGTCGGCATCGGTCAGGGTCTTTGCCTCAAACTTGTCGAAGATGTTTTCGCAGTTCTTGTAGAGGGTGATGGTTGCGTCCGACAGGTTCTTGTAGGTGGCAATCACCGTGTTGTCCACATACGGTGTCATCGCTGCCTTCAAGGCTTGTTCTTTCTTTGACAATATGGTAGTGTCCTTGGGATTATCCTTAGGATTTTCTACGCCATTGCCATTGTGCTCACACGAGGTCAGACTCGTGGCTGCTACTGCGAGCAGCGTTGCATAAAAGAAAATCTTTTTCATTGTTGTTTGTTAATTATTATTACATTATCGTTTGCTTACCCTTTTTGTACCCTGTCCATATACCTAATATCGGCTACCTATCCCCCACCATATACCCCCTCTTATATCTCTTTTGTACTCTGTCTATCTCTTGCGCATCTCTTGCTCATCCCTTGCTGTTTTGCCCGTATCTGTATAGGACCCTGCGTATAGGATACGTAGAACATACGTAGAACATTCGTAGAACATATAAATACTTTATCTATACTTTTGTGCTGCCTCTGTAGTACTCATATCGGTATGATATTGGACTTTCCCCGCTCTCTACCCACTATCCTTTGCTCTCTACCTCCTCCCTTCCTATTCACGCTGCAAAATTACTGCCTTCCGCCCCCACGGGCAATACCGCAATTTACTGAAATTCCGCTCCCCCGTATCCCCTGAAATAGGGAGAAACCACAGCCGTCATATCCTGCCTGCCGTCCGGTAATGTTGCAGGAATGAAAAAATATGTATATCTTTGCAATTCATAATTCATAATTCATAATTACAATGAACTCCACCCAACAGAAACAGGAACTCTTCAAGACCATCTGGGCGATAGCCAACGAACTGCGCGGTTCGGTGGACGGCTGGGACTTCAAGCAGTACGTGCTCGGTATGCTCTTCTACCGCTATATCTCGGAAAACATCACCGACTATATCAACCGTCTGCAACATGAGGCGGGGATAGAGGATTTCGACTATGCCGCTTTCGGCGACGAGGATGCCCTCCAAGCCAAAGAAGACATCGTGCGCGAGAAAGGCTTTTTTATCCTGCCGAGCCAACTTTTCTGCAATGTGCGCCGTCGGGCAAAAGAGGATACCAACCTCAACGAGACTCTCTCGGCGGTGTTTGCTGCGATAGAGCAGTCGGCAGTCGGTACGGCGAGCGAGGACGATATGCGGGGGCTGTTTGAGGACTTGGATGTCAACTCCACCAAACTCGGCAACACCGTACAGAAGCGCAACGAGCGCCTCTGCAAAATCCTCAACGCCATCGGCGACATGAATCTGGGGTCTAGTTCCCCTAGTTCTTCTAGTTCCTCTAGTTCCCCTAGTTCCTCTAGTTCCTCTAGTTCCTCTAGTTCCTCTAGTTCCCCTAGTTCCTCTAGTTCCTCTAGTTCCCCTAGTTTTTCTAGTTCTCCTAGCCCCTATTCCTCCCATCTCATCGATGCCTTTGGTGATGCCTACGAGTATCTGATGACCATGTATGCCGGCAATGCCGGCAAGAGCGGCGGCGAGTTCTTCACTCCGCAGGAGGTCTCGCGCCTGCTGGCACTTATCGCCACCGACGGCAAACAGCAGGTGCAGAAAGTCTATGACCCCGCCTGCGGGTCGGGCTCGCTGCTCCTGCAAGTATGCAAGGTACTGGGCAGGGACAACGTGCAGCAGGGCTTCTTCGGGCAGGAAATCAACCGCACCACCTACAACCTATGCCGTATCAATATGTTCCTCCACGACATCAACTACGAGAAGTTCGACATCGCCCTCGGCGACACCCTCGAGGAACCCAAGCACTGGGACGACCAGCCGTTTGATGTCATCGTCTCCAACCCGCCCTACTCCATCCGTTGGGCGGGCGACGGCAACCCGCTCCTCATCAACGACGAGCGTTTCTCGCCCGCAGGCGTACTGGCACCCAAGAGCAAAGCGGACCTCGCCTTTACCATGCATATCCTCCATTGGCTCAGCAGCAGCGGCACGGCGGCTATCGTCGAGTTCCCCGGCGTGCTGTACCGCGGCGGAGCGGAACAGAAGATACGCCGCTACCTGATAGACAACAATTTTGTGGACTGTGTCATACAACTGCCGCAGAACCTCTTTTTCGGGGTGAGCATCGCCACTTGTATCATTGTCTTGAAGAAGAACAAACAGGAGAACAAGACCCTCTTTATTGACGCAAGCGCGGAGTTTATACACGAGGGCAACAAGAACAAACTGACCGAAGAGAATATCCAAAAGATACTCGGCGAGTACCGCGAGCGCAGGGAGGTGGCGCATTTCTCGGCGTATGTGGACAATGCCCGTGTGGCGGAGAGGGAGTACAACCTGTCGGTCAACTCCTACGTAGAGCAGGAGGACACCCGCGAGGAGATAGACATCGACCGCCTCGAGGCGGAGATACACCGCGTCCATGCCAATGTGAACCGCCTCTTCGACGAAATCGACCAACTGACCAAGGAGATGACCTCCCCAACCCCTACCTCCCCAACCCCGACCTCCCCAACAGCGACCTCACCAACCCCTACCTCCCCAACCCCGACCTCCCCAACCCCTCCAAAGGAGGGGCTATAAAACTAGAAAGTATAGATATCCTAGATATCCTAGAAAATCTAGAAAGCCTAGAAAATCTAGAAAGCCTAGAAAATCTAGAATTTCTAGAACGTCTAGTTCCTCTAGAATTTCTAGAAAGTCTAGTTCCACTAGTTCCTCTAGAATTTCTAGAAAAGAAAACCACCCAACCAACAAAAAAACGACCAACCCAATGAAAATAGACGACCTGATACGCACATACTGCCCCGAAGGGGTAAAGAGAGTAAGATTGGGAGACTGCTGTACCTTTCAGCGAGGCAGTACGATTACAGCGAAAGAGGCTATAGCAGGCGATGTTCCTGTTATTGCGGGCGGGCAAAAGCCCGCCTATTACCACAATGTAGCAAATAGAGAGGGGGAGAGCATTACAGTTGCAGGCTCCGGCGCATACGCCGGCTTTGTTGCTTATTGGAATCAACCGATTTATGTATCGGATGCTTTTACCATTGCTCCTAAAGACGGTTGTTGTAGTTATAAGTATCTCTACTATTTTTTGAAGGCTAATCAAGAGCGTATACATAATACGAAAAAAGGTAGTGGCGTACCTCATGTCCATCCGTCCTCTATAGCCAATCTCCTCATCCCCCTCCCCCCTCTTCCTATCCAGCAAACCATCGTATCCTATTTGGATAAATTGACATCGCTGACAGCGGAGCTGGAGGCGGAGCTGGAGGCGGAGCTGGAACTCCAAAAGAAACGATACGATTTCTACCGAAACCGTCTCCTTTCTTTTGCTCCCGACTCGGCTACCCAATTCGATGCAAGGCTTAATTCCACCACACCGGTAAAATGGATGAAACTGGGAGAGGTCTTTGAGATGCGAAACGGCTATACACCCTCTAAAAACAATCCCGCTTTTTGGGAGGACGGTACGATACCTTGGTTTAGAATGGAAGATATTAGAGAGAACGGACGTATCCTATCGGACGCTATACAACATATCACAGCGGAAGCTGTAAAAGGTAAGGGACTGTTTGAGGCGGATAGTTTCATTTTAGCCACTACGGCAACCATAGGAGAGCACGCTCTCCTAATTGCTGATTCGCTTGCGAATCAGCGATTTACGAATTTAAAAATTCGTAAATCGCTGAAAGACTCACTTCTTACGAAGTTCGTCTTCTATTATATGTTTGTAGTAGATGATTTCTGTAAAAAGCACACCAATAAATCAGGCTTTGAATCAGTAGATATGGATGCTTTGCGGAATATGCCCTTCCCTCTCCCCCCTCTTTCGGAGCAGGAGCGTATCGTAGGTATCTTGGACAAGTACGAGACTCTTGTCCATAACACCCAAGAGGGCATTCCCGCTCTCATCGCCGCCGTGAAACAGAAATATGAGTACTACAGAGAGCGGCTGCTCACTTTCTAGATATTCTAGATCACCTAGATCTTCTAGAGCACCTAGATCTTCTAGAGCACCTAGATCTTCTAGAAACCACTAAAAAACCACCAACTAAACAACAAAGCCTATGCAACCACAAAAATCCATCCCCCGCGTGCTGCGCACGCAAGTCAATTGGAAAGAACTCTATTTCTACCAAAAGACCGATGTGCTCTACCAGATGACTGTTGTCTTCTGTAGGCGTTTCCTACCCGCCCACGGAGACCGCACCGTGGATCAGATGGTACAGGCTGCCCGCTCGGGCAAGCAGAACATCGTGGAGGGTTGCGCTGACGGGGTTACCTCCACCGAGATGCAACTCAAACTGCTCAATGTCGCCCGCAGCAGCATACAGGAGTTGCAGGAAGACTATCGCGACTATCTGCTATCCCGCTTCAGTGGTTTATGGGACAACGGACACCCCCGCTATGATGCGCTGCTACTCTTCTGCCGCACCCATAACGCGCTGGCGGACTATCTGCCCTTCTTTGAGCGTTGGAGCGACGAGGAAACCGCCAATGCGGGTTACACCCTTTGCCGTATGGTGGATAAGATGATGAGCACCTATATAGAGGGACTGGAGACGCAGTTTGTCACCCAAGGCGGTATCAAAGAGCGGATGTATGCCGCACGCACGGGCTACCGCCAAGAGCAGGACGCCCGCCTCGCCGCCCTCGAAGAAGAGAACAAAAGACTAAAAGAAGAAAACCGAAAACTAAAAGAACAACTAGAAAAACTAAGATAACTAGTTCCCCTAGATCCTCTAGATCCCCTAGTTCCCCTAGTTCCCCTAGTTCCCCTAGTTCCCCTAGATCCTCTAGATCCCCTAGAAAAAATCCCCTACTATGCTCAATCCATACCACATCATCTCCGAGGCGGACGAGAGTACCATAGTCTCCGCCTACAAGCCCCAGGACAAGCCCTCCACCTGCTACCAAAGCGAGGCGGACCTCGAGCAAGCCCTTATCCGTCAGTTGGAAGCACAGGGCTACGAGTACCTGCCTCTCCACACCGAGACAGACCTTATCGCCAACCTCCGCCGGCAAATAGAGCAACTCAACCGCTTTACTTTCACCGACGCGGAATGGCAGACGTTCTTCGCTGAACATATCGCCAACCCCAACCTCGGTATCGCGGGCAAGACGCAGATGATTCAGAACGACTATATCCGCCCCATCCGTCTCAAAGACGGCACGACCAAGAATATCTACCTCCTCGACAAACAAACCCTTGCCAACAACCGCCTGCAGGTCATCAACCAGTATGTCCCCGATGGCGGAGCCTTCGACAACCGATACGATGTAACCATCCTCGTCAACGGGTTGCCGCTGGTGCATATCGAACTCAAACGCCGCGGGGTGGCAATCAAAGAGGCTTTCAACCAAATCAACCGCTACGAGCGGGAATCGTTCTGGGCGGACAGCGGGCTGTATCAGTTCGCGCAGATATTCGTCATCAGCAACGGCACCGAGACCAAATACTACAGCAACACCACCCGCTACAAACACATAGAGAAAAACGCCCAAGCCGCACAGGCACGGAGCCGCAGCCGCAAGGTGGCGAGCAACTCGTTTGAGTTCACCTCCTACTGGGCAGACCGCGAGAACCACCTCATCCCCGACCTCGTGGATTTCACCGCCACCTTCTTCTGCCGCCTTACGCTGCTCAGTATCCTCACGCACTACTGCGTGCTGACCGTGGACGGCGACCTATTGGTGATGCGCCCATACCAGATATGCGCCACCGAGGCGATACTCAGGCGTATCCTCATTGCGAGCAACCGCCGCGAATGGGGCACCATCCGCGCGGGCGGCTATATATGGCACACCACGGGCAGCGGCAAGACGCTGACCGGTTTCAAGACCGCACAACTGGCAAGCCGTATGGAGGGCGTGGACAAAGTGCTGTTTGTGGTGGACAGAAAAGACCTCGACTATCAGACAATGCTGGAGTACGACCGCTTCGAGAAAGGGGCTGCCAACACCACCAAAGACACTACGGAACTGAAACGCCGCCTCGAGAACCCCGACAGCCGCATACTCATCACCACCATCCAGAAACTGAGTATCTTTGTCAACAAGACTCCGCAACACCCCGTCTATGACCGGCACGTGGTGCTCATCTTCGACGAGTGCCACCGCAGCCAGTTCGGCGAGATGCACGCTGCCATCGTCCGCCGCTTCAAGCGGTATCATATCTTCGGCTTTACGGGGACGCCTATCTTCGCCGAGAATGCCTCGAAAGGGACTAGGATATCTAGTATTTCTAGTTCTTCTAGTATTTCTAGTTCTTCTAGTTCTTCTAGTTCTCCTAGTTCTTCTAGTTCCCCTAGCCCTTCTAGAGATTCTAGTTCCTTTTTTCTCACCACCGCCCAGGCATTTGGCGACAGGCTGCATGTCTATACTATCGTAGATGCCATCCGCGACCACAATGTGCTGCCGTTTCTGGTGAGTTATGTCTCCACTATGAAAGCCGAGGAGAACATCAGCGACGAGGAGGTACCCGGTATCGACCGCGAGAAAGCCCTGATGTCGCCCGTGCGTATCCGCAAGATTGTGGATTATGTACTGGAGCATTACGACCAAAAGACCAAGCGCAACAGCGTCTATACACTGAAAGACAAACGCCGCCAAGGCTTCAACTCTATTTTCTGCTGCGCCTCCGTGCCTGCTGCCAAAGCCTACTACGAGGCATTCAAAGCCGCCCAAGCCAATATCCCCGAGAGCAAACGCCTCAAGATAGCCACTATCTTCTCCTTTGCCGCCAACGAGGATATAGAGAACATAGAAAATCTAGATAATCTAGATAATCTAGATCCCCTAGATAATCTAGATAGTCTAGGCTCCCGCGAGTTCCTCGAGTCCGCCATCGCCGACTATAATGCGATGTTCTCCATGCGGTTCGACACCTCCTCCAAGGGCTTCCAAGGCTACTACAAAGATGTCAGCCGGCGTATGAAAGACCGCGAACTCGATATGCTCATCGTGGTCAATATGTTCCTCACGGGCTTCGATGCCACCACGCTCAATACCCTCTGGGTGGACAAGAACCTGCGCGACCACGGCTTGATACAAGCCTACAGCCGCACCAACCGTATCCTCAACAGCATCAAGACCTTTGGCAACATCGTCTGCTTCCGCAATCTTGAGAAAGCCACCAACGATGCCATATCGCTCTTCGGCGACCGCGAAGCGGGCGGACTGATACTGCTACGCAGTTTCAACGACTACTACCTCGGCTACGACGAGACCAAAGACAACGGCGAGACGGTACACCACCCCGGCTATGTGGACGCTGTGGCAAACCTGTGCAAGGATTTTCCGCATGCGGAGATACTCCACATGGGTGAGGAACAACAGCGGGCGTTTATCAAGGCGTTTGGTGCCTTGCTGCGTGCGCAGAACGTACTGAACGCTTTCGACCAGTTCCGCGGACAGGAAATCATCTTGCCGCAGGATATGCAGGACTACAAGTCGTACTATCTCGACCTGCGCGACCAATACCGACCGAAAAAAGAGAAAACGGACATCAACGACGACCTCGTCTTTGAGATGGAACTCATCAAACAGGTGGAAATCAACATCGACTATATCCTGATGATGGTCAGCCGTTTGCACGATGAGCATGTCGGCAATGCCGAGATACGCCTGCGCTTGGAGAAAACCATCACCTCATCGCCCGACCTGCGTCCGAAACGCGAACTCATCGAACAGTTTATCGACTCGCTCACCCCCGACAGCGATGTTCACGGCGAGTGGAATGCTTTTGTGCGCGAGCAGCAGGCAAAACAACTGGAGCAGATTATAGAGGAGGAACACCTGCGCCCCGAAGAGACACGGCGTTTTATGACCCGTGCTTTTCTGGAGGGACAGGTGCAGGAAATGGGTACCGACGTGAGCCGTATCCTGCCGCCCATGCCGCTCTTCTCCAAAGACAAAGAGCGCAGCCGCAAAAAAGAGACCGTACTTGAAAAACTCAGAGCCTTCTTCACGCGCTTCTTCGATATCAGCAACGGAAACTTTGAGGCATAAAATAAGAGGGTGTCTAACTAGTTAAAAAGAATACCTGTTCTTCAGAAAAAGATTGCTCTTGACGACGCGAGCCGCGTCGTCCCCCACCAAAATAAGAGGCTGCCTATACTTGTTAGACAGCCTCTTTAAGTGGATTTTTTACAACTCGAAGAAACCGCTGTAGTTGATACTCAGGGCGATGTAGGGTTCGTTGTTGTAGGCTGTAGCCGAGTGGGGGTTTTGGTTGAGGATGCCATAGCCGAACTCACCCTTGACCACAATATGCGGAATGGGGAAATAGTTGAAGCCGCAGGAGATTTTCTGCCGTCCTGCCCAGTAGTTGCGGCTGGCGTCAATCTTTGCCTGTGCATCGTAGATGTCGTAGCGGGCAAAGAGGTAGAACTGCTGTTGCTTGTCGCGCAAGGTCTTGCTGAGCGAGAAGAAATCATACCCAATCTCCGCACCGGCACTATAGGCATCACTGGCTACGTTCTGGCGTTTCGAGACCGATGTCTTCGGCATCGACTTGTTGTAGGCGGTAATCTTGTCGGCATCGCTCAGGTGTCCATAGATAGCCGAGCCGCGGAAGATAACGCCGTGCCCCTTATAGCACCAATCGAATGCGCCGAGGCTCACCAGTCCCTTTACCCCCGCATACTTGGTATTATTGGTCGGTTGCAGGTTGTTGCGGAAAGAGGTGCCCGCATAGCCGCTCACTGACAGACGCAGTGCGTCCGAACCCTGCTTGTTGAGCGGGTAGAAATCCAAGCGTGCCAGACCCGCATAGCAGTTGGCGAGTTTGAACTCGTATGCCGAAGCCGAACCGTAGTGAATCCAGTATTTGTTGCCGAACTGTGCGCTCTCCAAACCGGGTAGGAACTGCGCCGTATAACCAAGCCACTTGTAGCGTCCGTGGAACTGAAGCCCTATATCGTGCCACGTACAGGGGATAATCGTGTTGTCACCTTCGGGACGATATACGCCGAAGAATTGGTCGGGCTCGTGGTGGGCATTAGTGCCACCCAACGGCACAATAAGCATACCCGCACGCAGGTTGGCATAACGGTTGAATGACTTCTGCAACCAGAACTGCTCCAATGCTACTTCGCCGCCGCGCTCCACCTCGGTCTCGTACTCGCCACCCTCTTCGTCCTCAATCTCCACAGCCGCCTCGGTGCCGCCGTGCTCGAACTCAATCTCCGTACCCATCGACCAGCCCTTGCCGAAGTCGTAGCCCATATACACCACCACGTGCGGGAGGTCGAACTCGCCGTATTGGTCGTTCTTGTACTTCTCGGGGGAGGTGTAGCGCAGATAGTTGTTGGAGTAGAAGCAGCGTTTCATCGTTGCCTCGCCGTACCCGCCGATAGTGAGACGGCGGGTGCGCTCCGTAGCGGGCGCAACCTCGTCGGTAGTTGTTTTTGGGGATACCTCCTGTTGATTTTGCGTCTGCTCCAAACGCTCCACGCGCTCCATCAGTGCTTTCAGATCGGCTTGCGACACCACAATAGAGTCCTCAGCGTGCAGCAGAAGAACGCACGCAGAAAGCAGCCAGAAAGAACAAATATATCTTTTCATACTAATACCAGAGTTGCCTGTTTGCCGATGGTTTCCGATGCTTTGCCTTGCCGTGGCGGTCTGCCGCCGAGTCTGCGCTTTCGACAGACAGAACCGCCCCCACAAGGCTTTGTACAATTCAATAAACCATCTTTCAAAAAACAATGCAAAGGTACAGCCTTTTGCCTGTTGCTGCAATCCCGCCTTTTCGGTAAAGTCTATCCCTAAATGTGGGTATAATACAAAAAAGAAGAACCGGACGGCTCTTCTTTTTTGCTAAGAGGTACAGACAGGCTGCACGGATATACGGGTAAGAATTACTTACGGATACCCAACTCTTTGATGATAGCACGGTAACGCTCGATGTCACGCTCCTTGAGGTAATCGAGCATACGGCGACGTTTGCCGACGAGGTTGGTCAGCGCACGCTCCGTACCGAAGTCCTTGCGGTTTTGCTTCAGGTGCTCTGTAAGGTGGTTGATACGGAAAGTGAACAGAGCGATCTGGCTCTCTGCAGAACCGGTGTTCTTGGCATCATTGCCATACTTGGCAAAGAGTTCTGCTTTTTTCTCAGATGTCAAATACATGACTAAAAAAGATAATTTAATAAAACAATCATAACCTCGCCCGATGTCCGCCACTATGACAGTGCTTCTATCCGGACGATGTTACATCTACCGCCTTTGAAGAAAATTTCCAAAAGCGGGTGCAAAGGTACGACTTTTTTCTGATATGTGCAAGAGGAAATGCACAATGTAATATGCATAATGATTGCATAAAAAATGTATATTGTGCATAAAAAGGCGGCTTATCCTATCGGTAAAGGGCAATTCTTTCTACGTCCTTTCTACGTCCTTTCTACGTCTTTTCTACGTAATTGGTATTATGGATGTATAGGGATTGCATACTCTGTATAATTTATGCATATTCGGGCGAGATATTCCTGCTCAGGTTGACCGGGAGTAGGAATGAGTTCGACACGCTTTTGGGGATTGGTACAGGGGAGCAGACCGAGGGCGGAGAGATCCATAATAGTGGAGTAGCCGGAGCGGGCGATGATATGGCGGGCAGAGAGGAGAGCCGCAGCGAGATCGGTATCGCCAAGGTACGGCACGAGGGTGATATTCGCGTGCGAAAGAGACGTGGCGGGGCGGTCGGGTTTGCCTTGGACGACAAGGACACGCTCCTGCGAGTGGGCATAGCGGTTGAGTATATGTTCTTCGAGAAGGGTGCGCTGGGGTTCCAAGCCGCTCAGGACGGCGACTACATCATAATTGGCAAATCGGCTGTCTAAGTGCAGTTTTGCGCCCTCCTCAAAGCGGGAAAGCGCACCGATATAGCGGATACGGTCTGTTGAGGAAAGCGGTGTGCTGAGTATGCCACTAAGGGTATGATTGGGCGTATCGGGTACCCAGACTTCGGCAAAATGGCGATAGACGGCTGCGTGAAGACGGCTAACAATTGGGGAGAGCCGCTGCCACGGACGTGGGAGGAGGATATGAAGTTGGTGGGTGATATAGACGCACTTTGCCAGGGAGGAAAAGAGTCCGAAACGGTTGTCGGAGATAACAAGGTCGAAATGCTCGGCTTTTAGGTAGCGGTTAAGCAAGCGATGGTCGCGGAGGGAGAAGTACACTATTTTCGGCAAGGCACGGAGCATCGCCCCGACCTGGCTGTTGCCCGCAGAATAGGTCAGGCGGAGGGAAGCCAAAGGCAACACGGGGAGATCGGGGAAATGGCGACGAAGCAGGAGCAGACTATCGCCATCGCCCCCAAGAACGACCTCATCGCCGGCGGCAAGATGCCGGCGGACAAGCGGAATACAGCGGGAGGCGTGCCCCAGTCCCCAGTTCAAAGGTGCAACGAGAAGTTTCATATAATTATGAATTATGAATTAAGAATTATGAATTATATGTATTTTCACTGACATTTCACTCTTCATTCATAATTCCTCATTCATAATTAAAGTGAGTTCAAAATAAAAATTCCTTTGCCGCAAAGCGGCAAGAAATCCAAGTAAATCGTTGACTTCACATCCATAAATTGCCATAAATTTTATCGCCTACGGCGGCAAAGTAAGACAATTTGCTTATATCGAACTGACGTTAATTAAAGTTATGCGCTGATGATGACTTGGTAGCCTTTGGCGATGAGGGGTGCGGCGATGGATTCCATTTCGGTGCGGGAGAGTTTTTCCAATGTTTTGACAGGGGTGGCACGGTCGATGACGTACATCATTATCTCGTGCGGACGGAGACGCTCTACGGCAGCATACCAAGCGGACAATTCCTCGGGGGTAGTGTTGTCGATGGTCTTGCCGAGATGTTTGCCCCGCAGGAAACAAGTCTGGAGGATAAAATCGCCGTTGAACTGTGAGAGATACTGCTCTATCTGACTGACAGTAAGGGCATTATTCACGGGCTGATCGATACGACGCATAGTCTCGTCGATAGCGGAATCGAGTTTGAGGATACGGTTGTCGCACTGCCACAGTGCTTCGACCACATCGGGGCGGGCGAGTTGTGTAGAATTGGAGAGAACGGATACTCGGGCGGTCGGGCATATAGCATTGCGCAGGGCAATAGTATCGGTGATTATTCCCTTGAAATCGGGGTGCAGCGTAGGCTCTCCATTGCCGCTGAACGTAATCACATCGGGTGTAACGCCCTCGGTTTGGAGCGATTGCAGTTTGCGTTCCAACGCTTGGCGCACCTCTTCGCGGGTAGGCAGGACGGGGTGCGAGACGGGTTGATTGAAGCCACATTCGCAATAGACACAATCGAAAGTGCAGAGTTTGTGCTGCAGAGGCATCAGTTCCATTCCCAGCGAGATACCGAGACGGCGGGAATGGATAGGACCATAGACAATTTCGGGGAAAAGCATTGCGGTTAATTATGAATTAGGAATTACGAATTACGAATTATGAATTATGAATTACAAGTATTGAAATCCGACAGAGCATATAATTCATAATTATTCATTCATAATTCATCATTAAACAATCACTCGGTTGCCGAGTTGGCGGCAGATGATGTTGCGCACTTCGAGGAGTTGGGATTGGACAGCCAACTGCGCTTTTTTCTGTTCCCAGTCGGAGTCGGTTTTCAGCAGTTGCTCCACCTCGTCGAGGCGTAGTTCGATGACCGTCAGTTTGATTTCCAATAGAAGGCGACCGACCAATTTGTCCAGTTGCTCGGCAGTTTCCTCCTGCTTTACCTCATGCACCACGTTTTCGGAAATACTCTGTTTGGAGTATATTTGACTGAGTTGGTAGCGGTCGGCAATGAGATCGACCGCCAGACTGCTGACGGCAGAATTGGGATGAAATTTGAAGAACGTCTCCGCCACAAAACCGGCATCGTGGCAATGGGCGAGGTACTCGTCGATAACGGTTTGACAGAGCGCATTAGGGGCAGCAATGCCATCGGTGGACAGTTGGGCAAGGATATATTCGCCGGTCTGAACAGGCTGTCCGTTTTCCTGCACATAGAGCGTTCGCTCTCCATAGCGCACAATCACTTGGAGGAGATTGCGGTAGTTCTCCTCTAACTTGATTTGTTTCTTGTTCTGTTGCGGAGCGGCAGTTGGCGCGGGTGCAGTCTGCTCAGTGTCTTCGGCAAAAGCCGCCATCCGATCCTGCTCCTCGCGCTGTTTTTCCGCTTCGGTGGCTTTGTTGCGGCGAAGGCGTATCACTTCGCGGGTGAGGAGTTGTTCGTTGATCATCAGTTTGTCCGCCGAGTCCTTGATATATACTTGCCTGGTAATCATATCGGGGATTTGGGCAATAGACTGCGTGATGTCTTTGATAAGAGCGGCACGTTTCTGCGGGTCGCCACCTGCCTCCTCTTTCAAAAGCGTTGATTTGAACCGAATAAAATCGGTTTGGTGGGATTGGATATACTCGATAAAATCAGAAGCGTTGTGGCTCTGTGCATAGGAGTCGGGGTCTTCACCGTCGGGCAGCAGCACGACCTTGACATTGAAGCCCTCTTCGAGGAACATATCGATACCCCGCAAAGCGGCATGAATACCCGCTGCATCGCCGTCATAGAGGACGGTGATGTTGCTTGTAAAACGCTTGATGAGCCGTATCTGCGGTTTGGTAAGGGCGGTACCGCCGCTGGCAACCACGTTCTGAATACCGGACTGGTGCATAGAGATGACATCCATCTGCCCCTCCACCAGATAACAGAGGTCTTCACGGGCGATTGCCTGTTTGGCGAGGAAGAGTCCGTACAGTTCGTTGGTCTTGGAGTAGATAAGCGAGTCGGGCGAATTGACATACTTGCCGACATTCTCTTTCTTCCTCATGATACGCCCCGCAAAGGCGACCGTCTTGCCCGATACGGTATGGATGGGGAACATCACACGGTCGCGGAAACGGTCGTAGATACGTCCGTCCTCGCTCTTGCCGCAGACCCCCGTGCCGATCTTGGTATCAACATTGTTGACGATATATTTCTCGATGAAGCCCTGCTGCTTGAGTGCTGCCGCAAGGGGATTGCCTTTCTCGGGGGAATAGCCGAGTTGGAACTTACGAATGATGTCGTCGCGCAGTCCGCGCTCACGGAAATAAGCCAGACCGATAGCCTGCCCCTCGGGGGTGTCCCACAGTTGGGACTGGAACCAGCGGTTGCAGAAATCGTTGACCACGAACATCGACTCGCGGTCGTCCTGACGCTGCTGCTCCTCGGGCGACAGTTCGCGTTCCTCCACCTCGATATGGTACTTGCGTCCGATCTGCTTGACCGCCTCTACGAATGAACATTGCTCGATGTCCATGATGAAACCCACCGCATGCCCCGACTTGCCGCAGCCGAAGCACTTATAGATACCCTTGCTCGGGCTGACGGTGAAAGAGCCGGTCTTCTCGTTATGGAACGGACAGAGGCCGATAAGGTTTGCGCCACGCCGTTTGAGCGTAACGTAGTCGCCGACCACCTCTTCTATCTTGGCGGCGGCGAAAATACGGTCTATGGTCTCGCGAGGAATCAAGGGAAATTATGAATTACGAATTAGGAATTAGGAATTAGGAGGCGTAATCTGTCATTTATCAAACTTGACACATAGTCATCATTTTCTCCAGAGATACATACCGAGGCGGATATTCCACTGGTCGAGACGTCCGCGGGTGTAGCGGTCGTTGGCAGCCCCCATCTTGTTGAAATTGGTCTCCTTATAGGGGTTGATCAGACCGAAGTCGTACCCGCCACGGAGGAAGAACTGTTGATACTGGAAGCCTACACCCACGCCCCATGTGATATTGAAGCGATTAAGGTCGCGGCTCAGTTCGGAGTCGTTGTAATCAAAGAGAGAATACTTCAGTTTCTCGGAAGAGTTGCCATCCAGTTGCCGCTCGAACACCTTTTCGTCCATAGCCACAGCACATTGCACAGAAGGTCCCGTATAGAGAATGATATATGTCTCGCCGGCAATCTCGAACTTATACTGCCAATCGACAAAGAGTTCCAACTGGTGGTACGTAGTGCGGGTACTTGTTTGAGGATAGGTAGAGAAAGCACTGTTGCTTCTCCATTTGGTCTGCCCTTGCGCAAAGGTATAGTTGATACCGATACTGGAGCCGAAACCTTTGATATAGGTAGCATCGTAAACGAACCCCAATTTCAGTCCGTTCAAGACAGTGGTATTGACCAAGGAATCCTGTGCATAGCGGGTATCAGGGGAATTGAGACGCAGGACAGGCTGTGCAAAGCCTATCTGGAAGCCGAAGCCTTGTGGCAGGTCTTGCGCAAAAGCGGTAAGAGCAAAAAGGGCGATAAGCAATGTGGTTGATAAACGTTTCATAACTATGTGTAATTTTATTAGAACAAAACTCTCAAAACCTCTCTTGCGGTGCAACACGCACCGCACTTTTATTTAGAGGTTTTCAGTTTGCGGGTAGAGCGGGTGTTGGTTTTCTCCGTTTTCGAAGCGTCTTGTGTGGGAGTCTCCTGCTCCGGTTCGGTGGCGGCGGCACTGACGGCACCGTTTACGGGGCGTGGTGTGCGCTGCGGGCGGAGGAATACATCGGCGGGCTGCTGCGGGCGTTCCTGTTCCGCCCAGAAGAAACCGCTGAGACGGTCTTTGCCATCGGGTACTTGGTCCAACGGATAGAGCGTACCAGTGGTCTGCGCCGTAAAGAGGATATGGTGAATCTTCCGGTTTTCGAGATAGACCTTGACGAAACTCGACTGCGTGGAATTCACACCGAGGAACGTGCCGTCGTCCTCCTTGGGGAAGAATACCGTCAGGGCATTGCCGTTCACGTCCACCTGCCGCAGTTCGCTGTCTCGGATATAGGCAATCATCTCTTTTCCCGCCATCTGGTCGAAATAGGTGCCGGTTTCCTGCCGGACGGTCAGAGCACTGCCTATACCGCGGGCATAATCGACCGTACCGTTGCGCATATATATGTATATAGTGTCGGCAGAGATCTGATTGCTGTCGCTCCAGCATACGGGTTCGGTATAGAGCGTCATCACTGAGTCGCGTCCGTTATAGGATATTGAGTCGCACACCGCCTGCATATCCTCGCGATAGACACGCACGTTATGGAACGCACGCATAGCACGGTAGGTGGTATCCTGCCAGAGGGTATCGGGGGGGGCGGTGGTCAGGACGCTGTCGATCAAGATACTGTCGCGGGGAATGAGGTGCATCAGTTGGTACGGCACCTGCTCGGTAAAAAGTGTATCGGCGTGCATATAGCCGTAGGCGGTAGAGTCCGACCAATCGACCATGAGTGCACTATCGGTCACGTAGCCGTACTCGCCATCGCGGAACATCTCGCCATAGTTGCCGAATAGCGTTGCCATCTGCACGGTATCTTTCATTTCCATACCGCCGATGATTTTGCCATAGCCAAGACGTTTATTGTAGAAGATAGTGTCGCCCGTCATGGATTTGCCGTCGGTATGCACGACATGGGAGCGGTCGAGAAGCATAGACTGCTCGGTTTCCGTATTGTACCAGCCACGGGAGGAATAGATATTCGTCTCCTGCTCATAGACGATCAGGGTCGGGCTGACCAAATCGGCGATGTGGGTATCGGTGTTATAGAGCAGCGTATCGGTCGTAAGGTCGAACTTAGGGTTTTCCAAATGCACATGGTGGCTAAACACCGCCTGCTTGGTATTGGGGGTGTATTGCCCCCATACGGAAGTGAGTGTATTGAGTGTATCGCTGATGGTGCCGCCCGTATAGTAGTAGGCGATGTCGCGGATACGGTCGTAGTTGAGGCTGTCGGTGGTAAGGATGGTGGGGTTGTCTTTGCCGTGGACGAGACGCACATGCCGGCGCAGGCGGGCGAACTTGGTATTGCCGTTGTAGAACAACTTATCGCCGTAGCCGAGGAGGGTATCGCCCTGCACAAAGCGCACATGCCCGAAAGCGTCCAGCGAGTTCTCTTTCTCGTAGAAATAGGCGGAGTCGCAATACATCAGGGCAGAGTCGTGGCGGAATATGACATCACCCCGCAGGATTTGGGCATCGGCAATGCGCTCCTGATCAAAATTGAGCGTCTCGGAGTGCTCCAGATACACCATTGTCTGTGCTTGCAGCCCCAAGCACAGCAACAAACTTAATATAGCCGTTCCACAACGTTTCACCCTGTGGTAATTGACGTGAGTTAGAGATAAAAATCCTTTGCCCTTGCGGACAAGAAATCTAAATAAATCTTTGTCTTAGCATCCATAAATTGCCATAAATCTTATCGCCTGCGGCGGTAAAGTAATGCAATTATCGAACTTATTCGTGTATCCAGCCCGGATATTGGAAGTCGCAGCCTGCCCATTTGGGGTCGATTTGGATATAGGTGGTTTTCTGCTTTTGCAGAATCCAATTATGGATAAACTCGGCAGACAGTTTCTGCTCCAACATACCTTTGATAGTCTGAAAATCGTCGGTCAGGTTGGCGCGATGCACATCGGTTTTCTTGCGCAGACGGACGATAGCGCACACCTCTTTGTTGCGCTGCTGATCCATCATCACAAACGGTGCTGAGATGTCGCCCTCCTGCATAGAATAGATTTGTTTGGCAATCTCGGGGGGGAGGTCCTGGTACTCAAAGCGGGTGCTGCCCGTGTTAGGGTTGGTCATTACACCCGCATTCATAGCCGTATTTTTGTCCTCCGAGTAGCGGATAACCGCCTGTTCGAAAGTCATCTCCCCGTCCTTAATCTTTTGACTTATCGTATCCAAGCGATTGATGGCGTTGATTTTGTCTTCCGCGCTGATACGCGGGCGGAGCAGGATATGGCGGCAGTTGATACGATCACCTTTTTTCTCAATAAGTTGGATGATATGGTAGCCGTATTCGGTCTGTACGATACGCGACACTTTCTTGGGGTCGTTGAGGTTGAAAGCCACATCGGCAAACTCGCTTACGAGTTGCCCCCGCCCGACGAAGCCCAGTTCACCGCCGCGCTTGGCAGACTCGGTGTCCTCGGAATAGAGGCGTGCGAGCATTGCGAAATCGGCTTTGCCGGAATTGACGCGCTCGGTAAACTCACGCAAGCGGCTCTTGATGCGCTCGGTTTCCTCGACGGGTACGGGCGGCTCGAAACTGAGTATCTGCACCTCGACCTGCGCGGGCATCAGCGGGATAGAGTCCTCGGGCAGGGAGTTGTAGTAGCGGCGTATCTCGGCGGGGGTCGGTTTGATATGCTCGGTGAGTTTCTGCTGCATCTGCTGGATAATCATTTGGTTGCGCACGGTGGTCATCATCTCTTCGCGTATCTCGCTGCTCGTCTTGCGGAAATACTCCTCCATCTTCTCCTTGGAGCCGATTTGGGAGATATAGTAGTTGATACGCATATCCACCTGGTGGCTCACCGAGGACTCGTTCGCCACCACGGAGTCGATCTCCGCCTGGTGAAGGAAGAGTTTCTGTATGGCTATCTGCTCGGGAATGACACAATAGGGGTCGCCCGATATCTGCTGCCCCTCGTACTGCGCACGGAGGCGTTCTTCCTCGACCTCACTTTTGAGTATAGCCTCGTCGCCCACAATCCAGATCACTTCGTCAATCACGTTGTCTTGCGCCTGCGCAGCGGGCATAGAGAACACGGCCGCCAGTAGCAAAAAAGTATATACTTGGTTCTTCATATTCATTGTTCAGATAAACTTTATTCGCTCCTATACAATAATCGTGCAAATGTACTGCTTTTTTCGCAGTTGTGCAAATTAAAACATTTTCTGATATAAAGAAAAGGTGCCAGAGGCAACGGCTGACAGGGAACCCCTACATTCGCGTCCGCGGCGGAAATAAACCGAAAGTTACTCTTTGACGACGCGGGAGAATAGGGAGTTCTGCTCAAGCCACAGGCTTTCGTGTCGCTGCGGTACTCAGTGCGCCTATGGCGCATAACGACGCGGGACGCGTCGTCTCCCATACATAGCATAGTCATACGGTTTGTACCAAACCGACCGCGGACGAGGCGTAACACCCTACTTCGCCTATGGCTTGCAGGGAACCCGTAGCGGCCGCGGCTATGGCTTGTAGGGAATTCGTAGCGGCCGCGGCGGAAGATTGGTGTCAATGCCGCCTAACAGATGCTGAACAACCCGATAATCACCCGATAATCACCCGATAACAACCCGATGCAATTACTATAAAGCAAACATAGGGGGACGATAAGACGAATGGGACGGATGGGGGATTTTTGGGGGAATCGGGATTTGTGGATTGTAGCGGGTTTGTATAATCCAAACATTCTTTGTATCTTTGCAAGATAATTGATATACAATGATGAAACGCATTTTATATTTTCTCTTTCTTCCTTTTCTGCTATGGTCTTGCACTCGCGCCAGTGCCCCCAAACCCTATGGGTATGTTCGTTTCACAATGCCCGACACATGCTATGCGCCTTTTGCGGAGCACCACCCCGACCGACAAGTGTATCCATACGATTTTCTGCTCTCGTGCAATGGCGAGGTACAACCGCGCATAGAGAAGGGTGAACAGTACTGGATAAACATCGTGTACCCTACCCTCAACGCCACCGTTCATTGCTCGTATAAGCCCGTCCGTGGCAATCTGCGCGAACTGACCAATGATGCCCTCGAGTTTGTCTATAAGAACGCTTCGCACGCCACGTCTATCCCCGAACAGGCATACTCCCATCCCGAGGCGCACGTCTATGGCGTGTTCTTCGATCTGGAGGGAAACACCGCCTCGCCCTACCAGTTTTTTCTGACCGATTCGACGCATCATTTCTTCCGCGCATCGGTCTATTGCAACTGCCGCCCCAATGCCGACTCGCTGGCACCGATACACGAGTACCTGCGGGCGGATATGATTCACCTGATAGAGTCGTTCCAATGGCAGTACTGACCGACATACTCGCCGCCCGCAGAGAAGGGCGCAAACTTCTGACACTGCTGCTCGACCCCGAGAAAGCCGACTTGGAGAAGTTACCCCTTTCGGGCAGTTATTTGCCCGATTATGTGTTTGTAGGCGGCAGCACGGGCGGCAACTGCGATGCGCCGGTAGCGGCTTTGCGCCGCTGCACCGGTGTGCCGGTTGTTCTTTTTCCCGGTTCGGCTTTGCAGTTCTCGCCCGATGCCGATGCGCTGCTGTTTCTGTCGCTGCTCTCGGGGCGCAATGCGGAGACGCTCATAGGGCAACAGGTGCGTGCCGCGCGGGCAGTCCGCCGGTCGGGCATAGAGAGTATTCCGATGGGCTATATATTGATCGACGGGGGCAAAGAGACGGCGGTGCAACGGGTAACGCATACACAGCCTATCCCGCAGACCGACCTCACACAGATAGTGGATACCGCCATCGCCGCCGAACTGCTTGGCAAACAACTCATCTACCTGGAGGCAGGCAGCGGAGCACTTACCCCTGTCAGCGCAAGAATTATCTGCGCTGTGCGGGAGAATACGAATATACCGCTTGTTGTCGGCGGCGGTATCCGTACCACGGAACAGATGACCAACGCTTTCTCTGCGGGGGCGGACATGGTAGTTATCGGCAACTACTTCGAGTCCCACCCCGAAGAACTGACCGCCTTTTGCCAAGCGGCACGACAGTACAGCCAAAGAAACATATAATTAGCCATTAATTAACCATTAATGTTCGAACACCACCTCAAAGAACTGATATAACCATGACCAATCCCAAACTCATACACGATTTTGTTGCCTACTGGACGGGCAAAGGGTACGAGAAAGGCGAGTCGCAACCGTTCTGGATTGCGCTGCTCCACGCTCTCGGCATAGAAGAGCCCACCACGTTCATCACTTTCGAGCAGCAAGTGCATATCGACCACACGGCTTTCATTGACGGTTTCATACCCGCCACCAAGGTGCTGATTGAGCAGAAGTCGGTGCAGAAAGACTTAGGTGCACCCATCAAACAGTCGGACGGTTCGCTGCTCAACCCGTTCCAGCAAGCCAAACGCTATGCCGCCGAACTGCCGTACAGCAGTCGTCCTCGGTGGATAGTAACGTGCAACTTCCGCGAGTTTTGGATATACGATATGGAGCAGCCCAACGGCGAGCCGCAGGTGGTGCTGTTGGAGAACCTCGAGAAAGAGCATTACCGTCTGCGTTTCTTGGTGGACACGGGCAGCGACACCCTGCGCAAGGAGATGGAACTGTCGATACAGGCGGGCGACCTGGTGGGGAATATTTACGATGCCATCCGTCCGCAGTATGCCCACCCCGACGCCCCCGATACACTCGCCTCGCTCAACCAACTGTGTGTGCGGCTCGTCTTCTGTCTCTTTGCGGAAGATGCGGGGCTGTTTGGCGACAAGAACGAGTTTCACGACTACCTCAACCAGTTCCCCGCCCCGCACCTGCGCCGTGCGCTGATAGACCTGTTCCGTGTATTAGACACCAAGCCCGAAGACCGCGATCCGTACTTGGACGACGACCTGCGGCGGTTTCCGTATGTGAACGGCGGACTATTCTCCAACGAGAACATCGAGATACCGCAACTGACTGATGAGATACGTACGCTCCTGCTCACCAAAGCCTCGGAGGACTTCGACTGGTCGGAGATAAGTCCCACTATCTTCGGGGCGGTGTTTGAGAGCACACTCAACCCCGACACACGCCGCTCGGGCGGTATGCACTACACGAGTATCGAGAACATCCACAAGGTGATAGACCCGCTGTTCCTCAACGACCTGCAGCACGAGTTGGAGAGTATTGCAAACGACAAAACGCATAACTCAAAATCCATCATTCAAAATCTGCGTGCTTTCCAAGACAAATTAGCATCGCTCACGTTCTTCGACCCTGCGTGCGGCAGCGGCAACTTCCTTACCGAGACCTATATCAGTCTGCGCCGTTTGGAGAACAAGGTTATCCGTCTCCTGCAAGGCGACCAGATGCAGTTGGGCACCTTCACCAATCCTATCCGTGTGGATATACACCAGTTCTACGGCATCGAGATAAACGACTTCGCGGTCTCGGTGGCGACTACCGCCCTGTGGATAGCCGAGTTGCAGATGCTACGTGAGACAGAGCGTATCTGCCAAATAGAAGCCAAGCCCCTGCCCCTCCACGCCTACCATAATATCCACGAAGGCAACGCCCTGCGCACCGACTGGAGTCAAGTCGTCCCCGTTGACCGGCTTAACTACATTATGGGCAACCCGCCGTTTGTGGGTGCGCGAATGAAGTCGGATGAACAAGCGAAAGACCTCATTTCAATATTTGGCAAAGATTGGAAGGGAGTCGGGAACTTAGACTATGTATGTGGTTGGTATAAGAAAGCAAGTGATTTAATGCACAACAATCCTACTATACATACTGCTTTTGTTTCAACAAATAGCGTTGTACAAGGAGAACACGTACCATTTCTATGGAAACAGTTAAATGCATTAGGAATTCACATAGATTTTGCATATAGAACATTCTCATGGGATAGCGAAAGCAGTTTGAAAGCGCATGTACATTGTGTAATTATAGGTTTCTCCGCGTCTTCAACCCATAAAGATAAGCGACTATATAAATCGGACGGCACATATCAAGTATGTACAAACATTAATGCCTATTTATTGGATGCACCAGATGTATTCGTTGAACCCCATTCACATTCTATTTGTGGAATGCCTGATGTTGCTATTGGCAATAAGCCAGTTGATGGCGGTAATTACTTATTCACAGAAGAGGAGAAGGCAGAATTCATAACAAAAGAACCAAAATCAGAGAAATACTTTAGACCTTTTATTGGTGCCTATGAGTTTATAAATGGTAAAAGACGCTATTGTTTATGGCTCGGAGATTGTTCCCCTGCGGAGTTGAAATCGATGCCGCATTGTTATGAACGTGTCAATGCGGTACGTGAGTTCCGTCTAGCAAGTAAGAGTGAAGGCACACGCAAAATTGCAGACAAACCCACCCGTTTCCATGTGGAGAATATGCCTAAAGGAACATTTATTGTTATACCACAGGTCTCGTCACAAGCACGTCGATACATACCAATGGGATTTATGGATGAGACTACTATGTGTAGTGATAAGGTGCGCCTTATGCCAAATGCAACTCTGTATCACTTCGGAGTATTGGAAAGCAATGTGCATATGGCATGGATGCGAGCCATTTGCTGCCGTCTAAAAAGCGATTATAGTTACACTATCAATGATGTTTACAACAACTTCCCATGGTGCAACCCCACCGAGGAGCAGCGGCAGAAGATAGAGACCACCGCCCAAGCCATCTTGGACGCGCGGGCAAAGTATCCCGATTGCTCATTGGCGGACTTGTACGACGAAGTAACCATGCCCATCGAACTGCGCCGTGCCCATCAAGCCAACGACCGCGCAGTAATGGCTGCGTATGGTTTCCCGACCACGATGACCGAGTCCGACTGCGTGGCACGACTGCTGGAGATGTACCAACAACTGACAAAGAAAGATTAACGTTTTTGTAACATATAATTATCCACGAATTATCCATTAATGCATTAACGAACAATTATATGGTTAAATATATGTCCAAAGAAAAATAATTAACAACCAATTAACGATAATTAACGGAGCCACAAGACACCCGATAATGCGTTTTTTAATGGGATTTTAATGGCTTTTAATGAAGAAAGGGAACTATGGCAACACAAGAGGAAAAAGACGAGCGGTATATGGAGATGGCGATCCATGAGGCGGAACTGGCATACGAGCAGGACGAGGTGCCGGTGGGGTGCGTGATAGTGGCAAACGGGCAAGTCATCGGGCGGGGACACAACCTGACCGAGACACTGCAGGACGTAACCGCCCACGCCGAGATGCAGGCACTCACGGCTGCCGCGCAGACCGTGGGGGGCAAGTATCTGCCCGATGCGACGCTGTATGTTACGGTGGAACCCTGCGTGATGTGCGCAGGGGCTATCGGTTGGGCGCAGATAGGGCGTGTAGTCTATGGCTGCGACGACAGCAAACGCGGTTACCGCCAGTTGGCACCGAGTGCATTACACCCCAAGACGACCATTACCGCCGGTGTCCTCTCCGCCCGCACCCGCACCCTGATGCAGAATTTCTTTCAGGCGCACCGATGAGACAATTTTGTAAATTTGTAAATTCGGAAATTAGTAAATTCGGAAATTAGTAAATTCGGAATGGCTTATCCACCCGACATCCACCCGACATCCACCTGTGTTTTAATGATGGATTATATCATACTATCCTATAAGCATCCTATAACGATCCTATAACGATCCTATAACAAACAGAAAGATCTATTTTTTCCTTACGGGTTCGCAGGTGATCTGTATGCCCAAGCGGCGGAATGTCTTCTGATCGACATCGGACAGCATTACGGTGGAATGCACCTGACAGCCGTTGAGGCGCGGCAGTTGGCGCAACGCCTCGGCACAACGCTCGTCGCTTTGGCTCAATACGGACAGGGCAACCAGCACTTCGTCGGTATGCAAGCGGGGGTTATGCCCTTGCAGGTAGGCGATCTTCGTGTGCTGGATCGGTTCAATCAGGTTCTGCGGCAGGAGGCGCACCGAATGGTCGATATGCGCCAGATGCTTGGTGGCATTGAGCAGCAGTGCCGCCGAACAACCGAGCAGGTCGCCCGTATGGGCGGTGATGACAGTGCCGTCTTCGAATTCGACAGCCGCAGCGGAAGCGTTTTCCTTGTCTCGGCAAGCCTTGGCAGCAACGGTGGTGCGGCGATAGTCGGTAGTGATACCGAGTTGGCGCATCAGCAGTGTGATCTTATTGATTTCCTTCTCGGCATCGCGCCCTTCGGCAAAAGCGTCCAGCGCGGCATAGTAGCGGCGGATGACCTCCTGCTTGCTCGCCTCGTTGCACACCTCATCGTCCGAGATACAGAACCCTACCATGTTCACCCCCATATCGGTGGGCGATTTGTAGGGGTTATGCCCGTAGATACCCGTGAAGAGGGCGTCCAAGACGGGGAAAATCTCGATGTCGCGGTTGTAGTTGATAGCGATATTTCCGTAAGCCTCGAGGTGGAACGGGTCGATCATATTCACATCGTTGAGGTCGGCCGTCGCTGCCTCGTATGCCACGTTGATAGGGTTCTTGAGCGGGAGGTTCCATACGGGGAAAGTCTCGAACTTGGCATAGCCCGCCTCGATACCCCGCCGGTGCTCGTTGTAGAGTTGGGAGAGACAAACCGCCATCTTGCCGCTGCCGGGACCGGGCGCCGTAACAATCACCAGCGGGCGTGTGGTCTCCACGTAGTCGTTCTTGCCGAAGCCGTCAGGCGAGGCGATGAGCGACACATTGGTAGGGTAGCCGTCTATTAGGCGATGGTAATAGACTTTCACTCCGAGGTTCTCCAGACGGCGACGGTAGGCGTCCGCCGAGGGCTGCCCATTGTAGTGGGTTACGACCACGCTGCCCACATAGAAACCGCGGTGCTGAAACTCGTCGCGCAGGCGCAGCACGTCCTCGTCGTAGGTGATACCGAGATCCTGGCGCACTTTGTTGCGCTCGATGTCCATCGCCGAGATGACGATGAGTATCTCGATGCGGTCGGCGAGTTGCGAGAGCATCTGCAACTTCGAGTCAGGTCGGAAACCCGGCAGGATTCGCGATGCATGGTTGTCGTCGAAGAGTTTGCCCCCGAGTTCGAGGTAGAGTTTGTTGCCAAACGCCGCGATACGCTCACGGATATGCTCCGACTGAATGCGGATGTACTTGTCGTTATCAAAACCGAGTTTCATAAAGTCTCCTATTTGCGTACAAAGGTACTACAATTTTTGCATTTCTGCAACCCGTTTCTTCTTGATATGCGTGCTATTTGTTACCAAATACACCCCCGAGAAGACGAGCAGGATAGCAATGGCTTGCAGATAACCGAAGACCGCCAGCCCCATCATCACCGACACCAGACACGAAACCACCGGCTGGAAATAGTTGTATATCGCCACCTGCGTCGGACGCAGAACCTGTTGCGCCCAAGTTATCAGAATATAGGCGCAATATGTTCCGAAGAACACCACAAAACCCGCTTCCCAATAGGAATGAACGGCTATCGCACTCCACGGCAGGGAGATGATGTGCGGCAGGGCGAATGGCCAGACAGTAAGCGTGGCAAAGAGCATCATCCATTTCATACACGTTATCACCGAGTATTTCCTGATCAGTTTGCCAAACACCACCAGATAGGTAGCAAACGAGCATTGCGCCAGCACACACATCGCCGCCCCGAGTGCATCACGATACGGATTGACCGCCCCCGCAGCAGAAGCCGTATGCGAGGTAAGAATCACCATCAAAGCCCCCGAGAGAGCCAAACAGATACCCGCTATCTTCTGCCACGACACTTTCTCGTGCAAAAATATCACTGACAAGACAAGCGAAATAATAGGCAGCGTGGTGGTCATAATACTCGCATTGACAGGCGAGGTCATATTCACGCCTATCGTAAACAATCCCTGGTTGAATGTGATACTGCATAGCGATGCCAAGAAGAATAGCCCTATATCGTGCAAAGGTACATGCTCCTGTTTCTTACCACAAAGAGCAAGTACCAGCGAGGTGAGCCAAAAGCACAACGCACCTCCTGCCACGCGAAAAGCCACTATATCCATACCCGAAAAATCGGTGCGCATCGCATCCTTGGCAAGCGGTGTCATCAGCCCCCAGATAATACACGCCGAAACCATCGCCAAATGGCGGAAAAACGAATTCATAAAACAGACTTTATACCTTATAACAACAAAAAGGAGTACCGCTATAGTACCCCCTTACACCAATATCCGAAGTATCTTAACGTCAGTTCGATATAAAAACTCCTTTGCCGCATAGCGGCAAGAAATCCAAGTAAATCTTTGTTTTTATCCATAAATTGCCTTAAATCTTATTCGCCTACGGCGGTAAAATATGCAATTATGCTTATATCAAACTGACGTTATCTTAATACTGCGCCGTGTCATACACTTGGTCTGCCACCTCGCTGCCTGCCAGTTTCTCGATGATGCAGAACGCAAAGTCGCTGCTCAATCCGGGTCCTTTGGCGGTAATGACATTCTTGCTCTCTACCACCAGACCGCCTATATAACTCTCGCCCAGATACTGCTCAAAGCCGGGGTAGCAGGTGGCTTGTTTGCCTTGCAGGATACCCAACTTGCCCAACACCGACGGTGCTGCACAGATAGCCGCGATGGGTTTGTCGGCAGCATTGTGCTGCACAAGCAGGTCGCACAACGCGTGGCACTCGCCCAATTTCGTAGCCCCTCCGGGGAGAATGAGCATCTCCGCATCCGAAAAATCGATGTCTTCTATCAGTCCGTCCGCCTCTACAGCAATGTTGTGAGCACCCAGCACCATAGCCTTGCCGGTTACGGAGACGGTCGTCAGACGGATGTTTGCACGACGCAGAAGGTCGATAGTGGTAATAGCCTCGATTTCCTCGAAACCATTGTCAAGAAACAAATAATTCATAATCAGTCAGATGCGAAAACGCAATTAGTTAAACTTAAAGTTATATGTGATTGTTCCTGTCTGAATGGATTTGTCGCTCTCCGAGAACTTGGCTCTGCGAGCCGCACTGAGAGCGAGTTGAATAGTGGCTTGGTCGCTAATGGTAGTGCCACGAGTTATCTGTGCATCTTTCACCGTCCCGTCCGGCAATACCCAAATAGCCACTACCACCTTTCCGTCCTGCTTAAACTCGTTTTTCGGTTGGGGCAATGCGCCTTTCAGGCTGCGTCCTGCGAGCGACCAGTTGTTGCCACCCGAAGTGCCGTACCCTGCCACGGGGTTGCCTTTCTGCCCTTCGCCTTTGGTATCTCCGCTGCCTTGTGCACCGGCGGGGTTATTGCCGAACAACGACCCCATCGCCGCAGCCTTGTCTTTCGCAGCCTGCTCTTTGGCTTTCTGCTCCGCTATGGCTTTCTCTCTGGCTATACGCTCCGCCTCTTCCTGTGCCGCTTTGGCTTTCTCCTGACGCAGACGTTCTGCCTCCGCCTCTTTGCGGGCTTTCTCCTCTTGCTCCCGCTGACGCTGCAGAGCAAGCGTCTCCTCGTCCTCCTGCGTCATCAGGTCATTGTTCGTCGGTTTGGATGGCGCAGGCGGCGGAGCCACACTCTCCAACGGTACCGATTGTGTCTCAGGATTCGGTTCACTGCCGCCTGCCTCCTGCACATCGCCGAAAGATACCTCTATTCCCTCGTCCTCGGGCAGCACGGGCGCACCCATATACACAAACCACAACAACAGAAACAGCAGCAACAAGGCAACCAAAGTCCCCACCGCAGCAATGATATTTGATTTCTGTTTGAGTGTCATCTTCCGTCCGCAAATATCCGAAGTTACTTCTTCGTTGCCACCACCAGTTTCATCTTGTGCTGGTTGGCAATATCCAATACACGCACCACCTCTTTGTAAGGTATATCCTCGTCGGCATGGAGCGCAATATACATTGTGGAGTCCTGCTGCTGCAGCGTACTGAGATAGCCCTCCAAATCATCGGGATTGATGGCTTGCGGTTTGGCTTTGCCTACCGCTACAAAATAGTTGCCGAGGTTGTCAATGCTCACCTTTGCCACCACCTGGCGCGTGGTCGTCTTGGCACGCGACTGGGGCAGGTTAATCTTTATATCGTTGGGCGATGACATTGTACTCGCCATCACAAAGAAAAGCAACAGCAAAAATATCAAGTCCGTCATAGAGGACATCGCAAATGTTGCCTCTACCTTGTTTCGTCTTTTGAGAGCCATTTTTCTTACAGGATAAAGAACAATGGACAAAGAACAAAGAACAGTATGTATGTTAATTGTTAATTGTACATTGTTGATTGTACGTTATGCCGGTTCGTTCAGCAGGTCCATAAACTCCATAGTGCGGGCCTCGAGCAGGCGCACCACGCGGTCAATACGTGCCACGAGCATATTGTAGGCAAACATCGCCAGAATACCGACTATCAGACCGCCCACCGTCGTAACCATCGCCTCGTACATGCCCGTACTCAGCGCGGACATCTCTATCACGCCGCCCGAGGTCTGCGCCATATTGTAGAATGTGCGGATCATACCCAGCACCGTACCCAGAAAACCGAGCATCGGCGCACCGCCTGCAATAGTAGCCATAATCACCAGCCCTTTCTCCAGTTTGCCCACCTCCAGGTTACCTACGTTCTCCACTGCCACCTGCACGTCCTGCATCGGGCGACCGATACGCGTGATACCTTTCTCTATCATGTGCGCGGAGGGCGTATCGGTCTGCTTGCACAGGTTCAGTGCCGAGTCTATTTTGCCCTCGTGGATATAGTCGCGGATACGGTCCATAAAACTCTTATCCTCTTTGGTGGCATGCTTCAGCACCACTATGCGCTCAATAAAAATATAGATTGCCCACGCCAGCAGCAGAGCCAGTACAATCATTATCCAGCCGCCGTACTGCGCCATCGTCCAAAGGTTAATCGACTCTTCTACAGGCTGTTCGATAGCCCTCTGCTCTGCCATAGCAGCCATAGCCGTGTCTTGAAGGAATAACATAGTATATTGTTTTTTAGAGTTCTGTTTTTGTAAGGGGATTAAAGTCCTTAAAGTCGTTAAGGGCGTTAAGGGCTACCTTGCCAGGCAGGCGCGGTAGCGGCGTATCGTCTCCTCTATACCGAGATACAGTGCATCGGAAATCAGCGCATGCCCGATACTCACCTCCGCTGTCCACGGAAACGCCTCCACAAACGGGCGCAGATTGTGCAGGTTGAGGTCATGCCCCGCATTCAGTCCCAAACCTAACGCTTTCGCTTTCTCTGCCGCAGGATGGTACATCTCTATCGCCGCCGCAGGGTCTTTTTCGTATAGTTCGGCATACGGACCGGTGTACAACTCCACCCTGTCAGCACCCGCCTGCTTGGCATACTCCACCATCTCGGGGTCGGCGTCCACAAAGACACTCACCCGTATGCCGCAGGCGTGGAAACGCTCCGCCGACCCGTGCAAATAAGACAGGTTCGTCCGCGTGTCCCAACCGTGGTTGCTGGTCAGCTGCTGCGGGGCGTCGGGAACAAGCGTTACCTGCGTCGGACGCACATCGCACACCAGTGCCGTAAACGCCTCCGTCGGATTGCCCTCTATATTAAACTCGGTGGTAACCAGCGATTTGAGCGCATACACATCGCTCCTGCGTATGTGCCGCTCGTCGGGGCGGGGGTGTACCGTGATACCCTGCGCACCGAAACGCTCGCAATCCACCGCAAAACGCTCCACGTCGGGCATATTCCCCCCACGCGCGTTACGCAGCGTAGCCACCTTGTTGATATTTACACTCAGTCTCGTCATACAGTCGGGCATACTTTTTCCCGCTGCAAAGATACAACAAATTCCGGGATTATGCAAATAATTTGCAGATATGGATTTTTTCTCGCCGGATAAATACAACAAAACCAAGCATCTAACGAATGCTTGGCTTTTTGTTGTTGCCTAACCAGGATTCGAACCCAGACAGACAGAACCAGAATCTGTAGTGCTACCATTACACAATTAGGCAAATACCTTCCTCTCGAAAGCGTGTGCAAAATTACTGCAAATTTTCGATACGTGCAAATAATTCTGCAAAATAATGCTATTTTTCCAACAAATAAGGCAGATACTCGTCCCTGATATACAGGAAATCGGGTATTTCGCTCAATATCGACCGACATTCGTCTATCGCACGTTGCGTATCACCCGTCTTCTCATAGCACTGGGCTATACACATACGCAGCGACGCATAGTTCCACAGGTGTGTGCAGTCCATATTCTTCAGAAACAGATTGCGCGCACGGGTAAACATCTTCAGCGCCTCTTCCTTGTCCCCGCCGAATGCCGACGGGGCATAGAAATCCACATTCGCTTTCAGCGTCAGCACAAACGGGTCGTCAGGAGCCAACTCGGCGGCACGTTTCACCAACTTGAACGACAGCAAACCGGCGGAAAACAGACGCGACTTGTTGAGCATAAAATCGTATGCATTCACCGACGACATATACATACAATAGTGTGCCTCCGAGATATGTCCCTCCTTGTATTCGTCCTCCACGTGCTTCCTGAAAGCCGTCAGATACTCTTCGGCTTGCGGATCTTTCCGGTCTATGGCCGTTGCCAGAAAACCATATTCGTAGTTAATCAGACGCTTGCGCTCTTCCACGGACAATTCATCCCATTTCGAAGTCGTTACAAAGTCTTTCCATACCGACATATCCTGCTGTAGAAACGCCTTGTATAGTTGTTCGTCGGTGTATTGCGCAAAGCATAACGCCGAACAGAAAAGCAGACAAACCAAAAGTGTTGTTGTAATCATCATTGAAATAAAAAACAGACTGAACTATGCAATATGCGTGCCAAAACACCCGCATTATGTGCAAAACCGCAAAAATACAAACCACAATACCCTTTGTACTGTCCAATAACAAATGCAATTTTGTGCAAAGTTAGCGAAAATAATTGA
>ERZ808242.143-NODE-143-length-55462-cov-8.371632_pt1 | contig 55462 bp, 55 predicted proteins | sample MGYA00521244_ERZ808242 | MGnify/ENA primary metagenome ERZ808242 (study PRJEB31516, sample SAMN03275573) | gut metagenome | biome: mammalia-associated habitat; material: feces | host: Papio cynocephalus | place: Kenya | collected 2012-07-27 ... | reverse complement strand
AGCATATGTCCTTGGAGAGGGACACTAAAAACTACTACTTTATTATACGAGGAGGAAAAGCTTTGGCTTCAGAACTTAAAGAATTGGTCTTTAAGATGAACAGACTTGACTGTTATAAGCGCTACGCCATGCATAAAATGCTTCGTGACAGCGGTGTGTATTTCGGTCAGCCGCCGGTGCTTGATTATCTTACCGAGCACGGTAAATGCACGCAAAAGGAACTCTCCGACGGCATAAATGTTTCGCCGTCCTCGGTTGCCGTATCCGTAAAAAGAATGCAAAAAAGCGGGCTTATCACAAAAATTTCGGATGAAAACGACCTGCGCTGCAACAGGATAGCTCTAACCGAAAAGGGTATACAGCGCACCGAATATATACACAGCCAGTTTGATAAGCTTGATAAGAGAATGTTCGACGGCTTTTCAAAAGAAGAACTTTCACTTCTCAACAATTTTCTCGACCGTCTTATTGACAATATTTCGGACGATGTTCCGAGCGAAAAAGCTATTTTGGAAATGATGATGAGACCACACGAAAAAGGAGGCGACGGCAATGCGTAAACTTATGAAATACGCAAAGCAGTATACTTGGCAGTCTATAATCTGTCCCATACTGATGCTCGGCGAAGTAGTGCTTGAGCTTATGCTGCCGTTTTATATGTCGTATATAATCGACGTAGGTATACCGAACGGCGACAAAAAGTATATTATCGAAATAGGTCTTAAAATGGTACTTATGGCGGTAGGCTCGCTCTTCTGCGGAGCCACTGCGGCAAGACTCGCGTCTGTTGCAAGTATGGGCTTCGGTACAAATCTTCGCACGGCTATGTATGAGAGTATTCAGAATTTCTCGTTCTCGAATATCGATAAGTTCAGCACGGCTTCTCTCGTAACGCGAATGACTACCGATGTTACTCAGATACAGAATATGTATATGATGATGCTGCGAATCTTTTTCAGAGCGCCGCTTATGTTTATAATCGCGCTCACAATGAGCTTTAAAATAAGCAAAACGGTATCAAACACCTTCCTCGTAGTTATTCCGATAATTATAATTTTCCTTGCAATATTCGGACCTGTTGCAATAAAGCGCTTTAAAAAGGTGTTTCATATGTTCGACGGGCTCAATGCTTCGGTTCAGGAAAACCTTATCGCAATGCGCGTAGTAAAGGCGTTTGTCCGCGAAGATTACGAAAAGAAAAAATTTAAAAAGGCAAACGACGACCTTATGGAAGCGTCCGTAAGCGCCGAAAAAATGATGGTAATGGCGCAGCCGCTGATGATGTTTTTGATGTTCGGCACCATACTCACAATTACCTACATCAGCTCAAAGCTCATATTAAAGGGTAATATGGAGATAGGAAAATTCAGCACTCTCACGACCTACGTTATGATGATACTTATGTCTGTCATAATGATAGCCATGATATTGGTGCAGTATGTTATGTCAAGAGCCGCCGCGGCACGTATAGCCGAGGTGCTCGAAGAAAAGCCCGACATAAATGACGACGACGCTATGCCGAACCTTAAGGTTAAGGACGGTTCCGTAGAATTCAGAAACGTAAGCTTCAAATACAGAGCCGACGGTAAAAAGAATGTCATAGACGGTGCAAACTTCAAGATAAATCCCGGCGAAACCGTCGGCGTTATAGGCGGAACGGGAAGCGCCAAGACAACGCTCGTAAGCCTTATACCGAGACTTTACGACGTAACGGACGGCGAGGTTCTTGTAGGCGGCGAAAACGTAAAAAAATACAAACTGTTTGAGCTACGCGAGGCGGTAAGTATGGTGCTTCAGAAAAACGTTCTTTTCTCGGGCACTATTATGGATAACCTCCGTTGGGGCGATGAAAACGCCACCGAGCAGGAGGTAATAGACGCCTGTAAGGCAGCTCAGGCTCACGACTTCGTAATGAGTTTCCCGGACGGCTACAATACCGACCTCGGTCAGGGCGGCGTCAATGTATCGGGCGGTCAGAAACAGCGCCTTTGCATTGCGCGTGCTCTCTTAAAGAAACCCAAAATACTCATTCTTGACGACTCCACGAGTGCGGTAGACACGTTTACGGACTCCAAAATCCGCGAGGCGTTCAGAAATGATATACCGAATACCACAAAGATAATAATTGCCCAGAGAATAAGCTCTGTTGAGGACGCCGACAAAATCATAGTTCTCGACGACGGTAAGATAACCGATATAGGCTCACATTCGGAGCTTATGGAGCGAAGCGAAATATACCGCGAAGTATATACTTCTCAGCAGAAGGGTAATAAAGACGAAGGAGGCGAGAACTGATGCCGAAACCTCAAAGGGGACAGGGCGGCTTCCAAAAGCCGAAAAATCTCGGTAAGACAGTTTCAAAGCTCGGCTCTTACCTCGGCAAGTCAAAAGGGCTTCTGATTCTTGTTGTAATCTTTGTTCTTTTAAGCTCTGTCGGAATGATTGCGTCCTCATATTTCATAAAAATAATTATAGATAACTATCTTGTTCCCATGACAAACGGAACCATGGCGCCCGATATCGGCGCCATAGCAAAAACGCTTCTGAAAATGGCACTGCTGTTCGTATTCAGCTCGGCAGCCACTTACGTGTATGCAAGACTTATGATACAGGTGTCGCAGGGTACGGTAAACACGATAAGGCGCGACCTATTCGATAAGATGCAGGATTTGCCGATAAGCTATTTTGACACTCATACCCACGGCGACCTTATGAGCCGCTATACAAACGACGTCGATACCGTCCGAAATTTCCTGAGCAACGGTTTTGTGCAGGTGATTTCCTCGGTTATCAGCGTTATCGCAACCTTTGTCATGATGCTGTACCTCAGCTGGCAGCTCACGCTTCTTGTAATCCTGATGCTTATAATCATGCTGATTGTAATCAAGGTTATAGGCGGCAAGAGCGCGCTGTACTTCAAGAAGCAGCAAAAGGACCTCGGAGCGGCAAACGGCTACATCGAAGAGACAATAGAGGGTCAAAAGGTCATAAAGGTCTTTAATCACGAGGAAAACGTCAAAGAGGAATTTGCCGTGCTTAACAATGCACTTAAACATTCTTCAACCAACGCAAATACCTTTGCGAGCGTTTTGATGCCCATAATGGGTAACCTCTCAAATATCAATTATGCCGTAATTGCCATGGCAGGCGGACTTCTCTGCATAGGCGGCTTTACCACAATCGGTACAATAAGCTCGTTTTTACAGTATTCAAGATCGTTTTCACAGCCCATAGCAAACCTCTCTCAGCAGGTAAATAATATACTTGCGGCTTTGGCAGGTGCAGAGCGCATATTTGATGTTATCGACAGTAAGCCGGAAGAGGATAACGGTTATGTAAAGCTCGTAAATGCAAAATATGACGAGAACGGAAATTTAACCGAGTGCAAAGAGCATACGGGGCTTTGGGCATGGAAGCATCCGCACAGCGGCGACAACACCGTAACCTATCAGAAGCTAGAGGGCGACGTTGTGTTTGAGGACGTGTACTTCAGCTATGACGGCAAAAAGACGGTTCTCGATGATATTTCGCTCTATGCGAAACCGGGTCAGAAAATTGCGTTTGTCGGCTCCACGGGCGCAGGCAAAACCACAATAACCAATTTGCTCAACCGTTTTTACGAAATACAAAAGGGCAAAATCCGTTATGACGGAATAAATATCCAAAAGATATGCAAGAGCGATCTTCGCTCCTCGCTCTCGATGGTGCTTCAGGACACACATCTGTTTACGGGTACAATTGAAGACAATATACGCTACGGCAAGCTTGACGCTACTCACGAAGAGGTTGTGAACGCCGCAAAGCTCGCCAACGCCGATTCGTTTATAACGAGACTTCCCGACGGTTACGATACGGTTATAACAGGCGACGGTGCAAACCTGAGCCAAGGTCAAAGACAGCTCCTTGCGATTGCGAGAGCGGCTGTAGCGGATCCGCCCGTACTCGTACTCGACGAGGCTACAAGTTCCATAGATACCCGCACCGAGCACCTTATAGAAAAGGGTATGGATAAGCTGATGAAGGGCAGAACCACCTTCGTAATAGCTCACAGGTTATCCACGGTACGCAATGCGGACGCCATAATGGTGCTTGAGCACGGTAAAATAATAGAGCGCGGAAGTCATGACGACCTGATTAAACAGCACGGCAAATATTACCAGTTGTATACCGGTCAGTTTGAATTGTCATAAAAATATCCGTGATTTTTTTCGGGGGAACATTGCTTTGTGCTTTGTTTCCCCGAAAATTTTGTCTGCTTAAGACAAAAGGAAAAGTTTTACAACGCAAACTTTGTTAATTTTCAAACTTTGCTTGAACTAATCCGCGAAATATTGTATATTTAATTGTAGTGTCGTCACATCAGATATCTGTGAGGTGAAACAAGCTTGGCAAGGTCGTTAAAAAAACTTATTGCCGCTGTGTTTTGCCTTGTTTTGCTGTTTGAGCTGTCTTCGTGTTCGGCAAATACAAAATCGGCGGAGCAGACGGGATTTTCCATGGGCTCTCTTGTCGGTATAAAGCTGTACGGAAAAGACGCTTCGGCTTTGGAAAACGCAAACCTTTTGGCTGAAGTGGTAAAAACGGACGAGCGCATTTCAAAAAATTATGAGGGCAGCGATATATACAGAGTAAATGCCTCGGGTGAGCGCGGAGAAACGGTGAGCAAAGAGACTTACGACGAGCTTAAAAGCGTTGCTTCGGTGTATTCGGCGTCTCACGAAAGGGCTGCCGTTTTGTCGGGTGCGCTGACGGAGCTTTGGGGCTTTGATACGGACGATTTTCGTCTCCCGAGCGAAGATGAAATTTTATCCGCAAAGGAAAAATGCGGTGACGACAAGCTGATTTTCGGCGACGGCAACACGGTTTATATCCTGGACGGCGCAAAGCTCAATCTCGGCTCTGCCGGCAAGGGAATAGCCCTTGACGAAGCGATAAACAGGATAAACGAAATAAATTCGCAGGGCGGAAAAATAACAGGCGCCGTAATTTCCGTCGGCGGCAGCGTTGCAACATACGGTTTGCCGCAAAAAAGCAAGACGTGGTCTGTCGGAATACGCGACCCGTACAAATCGGAAAACGATTATTTTGCGGTACTGTCGCTTACCGATGCCTTCATATCCACCTCCGGCGATTACGAAAAAAGGTTTACCGCCGAGGACGGAAAAACATATTTTCACATTTTGGATTTGACCACCGGCTATCCGGTGCAAACGGAGCTTACAAGCGTTACGGTAAAGGCTCCCACGGGGCTTTTGAGCGACGCCCTGTCAACGCTCTGCTTTATTCTCGGAAAGGAAGAGTCTCTGCCGATACTTGAAAAGTACAATGCGGACGCGGTGTTTGTTTATAAGGATAAAACCGTTTTTGCGACGGACGGCATAAAGCCGTATGTAAAAATAACAAACAGCGATTACTCTCTTGTCTGATATGGAAAGAAAGCTTTTGGGAAAGCACGGCGCGGCGCTTATAATTTTTACGGTTATAGTAATTGCGGCGCTGACGGCGTATAAATATACGAGGGCAAAAACCTCGCTCACCGCCGTTGTCATGTCGGACGGTGCAACGGTTTTGTCGCTGCCTCTCGACGAGGTTACGGAAAAGCGCGAGTTCACTCTCGACAACGGTATGGTAATAGCTGCCGAAAACGGCGAAATATGGGTTGAAAGCGCCCCGTGTAAAGATAAGATATGTGTGAGAACTGGAAAGCTGAGCCGCTCGGGGGAAAGTGCCGTGTGCGTGCCGCTTAAAACGGTTGTAAGCGTAAAAGGCGCTTCCGAAAATATAGATGTGATTACATACTGATATGAAGATAACGAATACAAAATCATATAAGGCAGCATTTACGGGTATAACCGCGGCTGTGGCAATAACCCTCTCTTTTCTTGAGGGGCTGATACCGACGGCGGCGTTTATGCCGCCAGGGGCAAAGGCGGGATTTTCAAATATAGCCGTTATGTTTGCCGCGTCCGAACTCGGGCTTTTACCGGCACTTTCGGTGGCTCTTTTAAAATCGCTGTTTGTTTTTCTTACGCGCGGTGCCACGGCGTTTTTTATGTCGCTTGCCGGCGGAGTGCTGAGCACTCTCGTAATGTATTTGTTATTCCGTTTTTCAAAAAATGTCGGATATATAGAAATAGGTATTTTATCGGCTTTGGCTCATAACGCGGGGCAGTTTTCGGTTGCCGCGGTTATGGTCTCTGGAACTTCCGTTGCAGGATATGCCCCCGTGCTTCTTTTGTCGGCTCTCGTTACGGGCGCCGTCACGGGCAGCATACTGAAGGCGGTTATGCCGAAGCTCCATAATATAGATAAAGATGTCAAGGGAGGAAGATGAATGCACTCTGAAATAATAAAACCGGTAAAAAAAGTCAGAGGCGGCGTAAATGTCTCGCATGAGAAGCATACCAAGGATATGCAGGCAAAACGCATTCCGGCTCCGGAAACGGTCACGCTTCCGATGAGCCAGCACATTGGCGCACCGTGCACGCCAACCGTCAAGGTCGGCGACAGAGTTCTGGTGGGTCAGGTGGTAGGTGATACCGATAAGTACGTGAGCGCACCCGTGCACGCGTCCGTATCGGGTAAGGTTACGGCTGTAAAAGAAATACGCACCGCCACAGGGCTTGTATCTCAGGCTGTAATTATCGAAAACGACGGGCTTATGGAAGAGGCGGAATTTACTCCGCCTAAGGTAGAAAATCACGATGACCTGATAAAGGCGGTCAGAGCTTCCGGCGCGGTAGGACTCGGCGGAGCGGGCTTCCCGACTCACGTAAAGCTCAATTTCCCGCAGGACGGCAGCGTTGACACACTCATAATAAACGCGGCGGAATGTGAACCGTATATAACGGTTGACTACCGCGAATGTCTCGACAATTCGTGGGACGTAATGAGCGGAGTACACCTTTTAAAGAACTTGCTGAATTTCAAGAGAGTTATAATAGCCGTTGAGGACAATAAGCCCGACGCCATAAAAATTCTTGAAAGAATAGCCGAAAAAGACGATCCCGACGACATAATCAAGGTTATGCCGCTTCGTTCCAAATATCCGCAGGGTGCAGAAAAAATGATGATACTTTCCGCAACGGGCAGACGAGTTCCCCCCGGAAAGCTCCCCTCGGACGTAGGCTGCGTTGTTATGAATGTAACCTCCGCGGCATTTATTTCACGTTATGTAAAATCGGGCAAACCGCTTGTTTCGCGCTCGCTTACGGTTGACGGCTCCGCAATAACCGCACCGCAGAATGTGCGCGTTCCGATAGGCACCGAGATAGATTATATAATCAAGGCGTGCGGCGGCTTCCGTGAGCCTCCGGTTAAAATAATTACCGGCGGACCCATGATGGGCACCTCGATAGTCGATACGCACCACCCGATATTAAAATGCAATAACGCAATTTTGGCGTTTACCGATAAGGACAGAAGCATTAAAGAAGAAACGGCTTGCATACACTGCGGCAGATGCGCAAAGGTATGCCCCATGTATCTTCAGCCGACGGTAATACACAAGTATGCGGTTCAAAAGGACGTAAAGAGCCTTTTAAAGGCAGGCGCAATGGTTTGTATGGAGTGCGGTTCGTGCGCGTATACGTGCCCTGCCGGCAAACCGCTTGTTCAGTTTATGCGTGACGCAAAATCAATCGTAAGATCGGAGGCGCAGAAAAAATGAGTGAAGAAAATATAATGCTTACCGTATCTCCGTCGCCTCACAAGCGTTCAGTCGATACAACAAGAAGCATAATGCTCGACGTAATTATAGCCCTTATGCCGGCGCTTATAATGTCGGTGGTGCTGTTCGGTTTCCGTTCGCTCCTCGTTACGGCGGTAAGCATTCTCTCGTGCGTTCTGTTTGAATACATAGCGCGCAAGGTTATGAAAAGAGATAATACCATAGGCGATTTAAGCGCCGTGGTAACGGGTATTCTTTTGGCGTTCAATTTGCCGTCCACAATGCCGATTTGGATGGTAATAGTCGGCGACGCAGTTGCAATTATCGTCGCAAAACAGTTCTTCGGCGGCATAGGTCAAAACTTCGTAAATCCCGCGCTTGCCGGCAGAATAGTGCTTATGACGTCGTTTGCAAATGCGATGTCGGACTATCCGGCTCCGTTTGCGTGGAGAAATATCTCTGTGGACGCTGTTACGTCCGCAACGCCTCTTTCACAGATGACAAGCGTGTATAAAGCAGGCGATATAGACGCGGCAATAAATGCCGCAGGGCTTCCCACGCTCACAAATATGTTCTTCGGCGTAAGAGAGGGCTGCCTCGGCGAAACGTGCGCCGTAGCGCTGCTTCTCGGATTTATCTATCTTTTAATACGTAAGGTAATATCCCCCGTAATTCCGCTCTGCTTTGTCGGCACGGTTGCCGTAATAATGCTGATAGCGGGCAAGGGAAGCCTTACCTTTACGGCATATCAGCTTTTGTCGGGCGGTCTTTTGCTCGGTGCAATATTTATGGCTACCGATTACAGTACCTCGCCTATAAGCACAAAGGGAAAAATAATATTTGCCGTAGGATGCGGAATTGTAACCTCACTCATAAGGATATTCGGAAATTTGCCCGAGGGCGTTTCATTCTCGATAATTCTTATGAACATTCTCGTTCCGCATATTGAGCGTCTCACAACTCCCAAGCCTTTCGGAACTCTCAAGGAGAAAAAAGAGAAAAAGGAGGCGGCAGCGTGATGAAAAAGAAATTCACCGCAAAGGACATTTTGGTTCCTACCGTTTCACTCTTTGTGATTTGCCTTGTGGTCACCGCTCTTCTGGCGGTCACAAATATGCTTACGGCTCCGCAGATACAAAAGCTGTCAAAAGAGACAGAGGATAAAACAAAGGCAGAGGTCTTAGCCTCGGCAGACGAGTTTTCGGACGCTCTTACGGTGAGCGCCGACGGCAATGACTACACATATTATGTGGGGACTGCCTCCGGCGACACAGTAGGTTATGTGTTCAAAACCTCGGCAAAGGGTTACGGCGGCGACATTGACCTTATGGTGGGCATTGATACAAGCGGAAAAGTTACGGGTGTGTCAATACTCTCTATAAGCGAGACGGCAGGCCTCGGTATGAATGCCAAAAACGAGAGCTTTATAAATCAGTACATAGGAAAGTCCGGTACGATAGGCGTTTCCAAAAACGGTGCGTCCGATACCGAAATTCAGGCTCTTACGGGAGCTACGATAACATCAAAGGCGGTAACGTCGGCGGTAAACACGGCGCTCAGTCTTTATTCACAGATAGGAGGCGAGAAAGTTGGCTGAAAAGAAAACGATATTTCAGGAATTTTCCAAGGGACTTTTAAAGGAAAACCCGGTTTTAAGACTTGTTCTCGGAACGTGTCCCACACTCGCCACCACCACATCGCTTGAGAGTGCCATAGGTATGGGAATTTCGGCTGCCATAGTTTTGGTTTGCTCAAACATAGTAATTTCGGCACTTCGCAAGGTAATTCCGTCAAAGGTAAGAATTCCCTGCTACATAGTTGTCATAGCCGGCTTTGTAACGATAGTACAAATGCTTGTTAAGGCTTATTTGCCGGCGCTTAACGATATGCTCGGCGTGTATTTGCCCCTTATAGTCGTTAACTGTATAATTCTCGGCAGAGCCGAGGCGTTCGCAGGCAAAAACAGCGTTATACGTTCGGCTGCCGACGGCCTCGGTATGGGCATAGGCTTTACCTGCGCGCTCATAATAATGGGCGGCATCAGAGAGCTTCTCGGCGCAGGCAAGCTTTTGGGTTTCCAAGTGCTTCCCGAAACCATACCGCCTATGACAATATTTGTTTTGGCTCCCGGCGGATTCTTCGTGTTCGGTATGGTTATGGCGTGTGCAAACCGCCTTGCCGAAAAGAAAGGCAAACCGAAAGCGGAGCTCCATTCGTGCTGCAGTTGCCCCATGGCGGCTTCGTGCAGTCTTAAAGACAGCGGCGACAAGTGCGAAAACGAGAAAAAGGAGGCGGCTGAATAATGAAAATATATTTATCCATAATTTTGACCGCTATTCTTACAAACAACTACATACTCTCAAAATTCCTCGGTATATGCCCGTTCCTCGGCGTATCCAAAAAACTCAATACAGCCGTCGGTATGAGCCTTGCGGTAATTTTCGTAATGGTTATCTCTTCGGCGGTTACTTACCCCTTAAATACATTTCTTGATAATCACGGGCTCGGCTATCTCCAGACAATAGTGTTTATTCTTGTAATAGCCGCTCTTGTTCAGCTTATCGAGATAACATTAAAAAAATATATACCGTCGCTTTATAAGGCGCTCGGCATATATCTTCCTCTTATAACAACAAACTGCGCCGTGCTCGGCGTTACCATACTCAACATAACCGAGGGCTACACCTTCCTCGAGGGACTTGTCAATTCTTTCGGTTCGGGCGTAGGCTTCCTTGTGGCTATGGTAATGTTCGCAGGAGTCAGAGAAAAGCTTGAAACTGCGGATATACCGAAGTTTTTGCAGGGCTTGCCCATAACACTCGTTGCCGCAAGCCTTACTTCTCTTTCGTTCCTCGGCTTTTCCGGCCTTGTCGAAGGCATATTTGCATAAGGGAGGCTTTTAAATGAACACGATTTTATTAGCTGTTATCCTTGTTGCAGGCATAGGCCTGATATGCGGACTCGGTCTTGCCGTGGCGAGCATAGTTATGGCTGTTCCCAAGGACGAAACAGCCGAAAAAATAAGAGAATGTCTCCCCGGAGCCAACTGCGGCGCGTGCGGCTTTTCGGGCTGCGACGGTTATGCCGCGGCGCTTTCCGAGGGAAAGACAAAAGCGACTAATCTCTGCGCTCCGGGCGGAGCCGATACTGCAAAAAATATAGCTGCGGTGCTCGGCGTAGAGGCAGGCGACATAAAGCCCATGGCGGCGTTCGTTCACTGCAACGGTACTCACGAAAACAGTAAGTTAAAACTTAACTATGAGGGTCAAAGAAGCTGTAAAATGGCAAATCAGCTGTTCGGCGGACCCAAAGACTGCGTTTACGGCTGTATAGGCTACGGCGACTGCGTAAACGTCTGCGAATACGGCGCAATAAGCATTTGCGACGGCGTCGCGAGAGTAGACCCTCTTTTATGTAAGGCTTGCAAAAAATGCGTAAATACCTGCCCCAAAGGACTCATCGAGCTTTTGCCGCTGTACGACAGAAAAGCCGCGGTAACATGTAAAAACCACAACAAGGGCGCGTTTACGAGAAAAGAGTGCAAGGTTGGCTGCATAGGCTGTATGAAGTGCCAAAAGGTTTGCCCCGTAGGCGCGGTTACGGTCGAAAACAACACGGCGCACGTGGATTACAATAAATGCGTCGGCTGCGGAAAGTGTGCCGCAGGTTGCCCGACAGGTGCTATACATATAGTTACTCTCGGTAAATCATAATCATCGGAAGGATATCTTAATGCAGGATTTTGAAACAGCTGCCGGTATAGTCCCGGAGGAAAGACAGTTAAAGTGGCAGAAAACCGAATTTTACGCTTTTTGCCATTTCGGAATGAATACGTTTACGGGAAAAGAGTGGGGCGACGGCAAAACGCCGCCCGAGGTTTTCAATCCCACCGATTTTGACGCCGAGCAATGGGCAAAGGCGGTTAAAAGCGCGGGTATGAAAGCCCTGATTTTAACCTGTAAGCATCACGACGGATTTTGCCTTTGGCCGTCCGAGTACACGGAATATTCCGTTAAGAACAGCCCTTTTAAAGGCGGAAACGGCGACATTGTAAAGGAGGTTGCCGAGGCTTGCCGCAAATACTCTTTGGGCTTCGGCGTATATCTGTCCCCGTGGGACAGACACGAAAAGACCTACGGCAGCGGAGCCGAATACAACACGTATTATAAAAATCAGCTCCGTGAGCTTCTCACAAACTACGGCGACATCTTTTGCGTATGGCTTGACGGCGCGTGCGGAGAGGGTCCCAACGGCAAGGTTCAGAGGTACGATTGGAACGGTTACTATTCTCTCGTCCGCGAGCTTCAGCCGAACGCGGTTATATGCGTCAGCGGACCCGACGTCCGCTGGATAGGCAACGAAGCCGGCGTGTGCCGTTCGTCCGAGTGGAGCGTTGTGCCGGCGTGGCTCTCCAAAAACGACTATATCGCCGAAAAATCTCAAAAGGTTGACGACGAGAAGTTCCGCAAAAAGCATAACGAAATGACTCTTGACCTCGGTTCGCGCAAGGCGATAAAGGGCGAAACCGCCTTTATATGGTATCCTGCCGAAGTGGACGTCTCAATTCGCCCCGGCTGGTTTTACCACGAAAACGAAGATACAAAGGTCAAATCCTTAAAGAAGCTCTACGATATTTATGTGAAATCGGTAGGCGGAAACGCCGCCTTGCTCCTCAATATTCCGCCAGACAGACGCGGTAAGATAGCAAAGACGGACGAACTTACACTCGACAGCTTCGGCAGACTTTTAAAACGTCAGTTCCCCGAAAACCTGGCGGCAAACGCCAAAGCTACTTCGTCAAGCGAGACCGACAGCGAGCATCTTGCCAAAAATATAATAGAGGACGACGACTCGCTTTATTGGCAGGCGGCGTCGGACGACGAAGAGCCGGAGCTTGTGATAGACTTCGGAAAGAGCATAAATTTCGACAAGTTGGTTCTTCAGGAAAATATAGCAACAGGTCAGCAGATAGAGTCGTTTAAGATTTATTACGAGAAAAACGGCAAATGGAAAAAGCTGTATAAGGGCACCGTTATAGGTTACAAGAAAATTTGTCTTTTAAAGCGTGCGAAAACAGCCCGCAGGATAAAAATCGTAATAACCTCATACAGAGTAAAGGCGACTCTGCTGAAAGCCGAGGCTTATCTTTCCGAATAAGCTCGGAACTCCCCCTAAAGAAAAAAGCTCAGTCTTGATTTGCGCCGTTTCGGGAGTAAATTTAATAATCGGATTTGTAAAACGGCTGAGGCGAGACTCAGCCGTTTTATTTTGTGCTTTGCGTCTTAAAATTTTAAACCGTCAAATATTAATATCATACGAAATTTCAGAAAAAGTTTGTGAGTATCTTCTCGGCACACAGCAGAGAAGTATTTTCTCTGCCCTCTGACAATTTCTTTTCCGTCGAAAACATATTTCGCGTCGCTTCAAAAAGCGAAAAAACAGCCTCGTCGAGAAACTCACCCAAAAGAGCCGACGGTATCGCCGTTGATTTTAATAATTCGGACTGCGGCAACAAAAACCGTGCGGCGGACAGATTTCGGCGGTTCGGGAAATCGTATTTGTGCGAGCTGTTTTCCGTAAAAAAGCCGACGGAAAGAGACGGTATGATAAGATGCTCCGAAAGACCGCCTAGCGAACAGAAAAAAACCTGATAGCTTTCGCCGAATTTTCGGAGCCTGACGCACATTGCCGATATAAGCTCGTTTGACAGTGCGCCGCACTCGTCTTTTATAACAAAAACCGTTTCGCACTTTTCAAATTCATCGCAGATACATTCAACACCCCACGGGGTTACCGCACTTGCTCTTAAGAACTTTGGGCAGCTTTTCTTTTCGGTCTTTACTATGCCGCTTCGTTTTAAAAATCTTACGGAGTAATCGACAACACGGCGTTTGTCAAGGCTTTTTTCGGCTTCGGTATTGAGAACTTTTTTTGCCGCTGCCGAGGCGCACAGGTATCTTTTACAGCTTTCGTTAAAAACCGCAAATGCATTTTCGCTTTTATTTGTTTCGGGCGTTTCAAATTTCGGATGAATATCGGAAAAATCGTCGAGACTTAAAAAAATCAAATTCGGTTTCGGGTAATTGCCGCCGTTACAGCCAAAATAAACACTGTCGGCAATTACGGCATTTTTTTGCGGTATGTTAAGGGCGCAAAGCTCGTTACCGCCGTATATCGAATAAAATTCGTCGCATTCGCGTGCAAAACGGTTCTTTAAAATGCGCAGAGTCTCACGGCGCAAAAGACCCGTGCCGCCGCACAGAAATATATATGTACCGTCATCTTTTTCGGGAAACAGTCCGGAGCGCATATCGCCCGGCAAAAGCATACTTTTCACGCTATCGCCTCCTTTTGCCATAATATGAGAAAGCGCCGTCTCCTGTTACAGCGGCGGCGTGTTGCCGTTTTTAATTAGGACGGATAATCCGCAACGCCGCTGCTTTTAAAGATTATGATTTGACATATTTGATACTGTGAGTTATAATATGTTCGCACTTCGGGGAATTCCGAAATGCTGAAAAAACAATAAATCAAATAATATAAAAACTCAAGGAGTGACTTTCAATGCCATTGGTAACAACGACAGAAATGTTCAAAAAGGCTTATGAGGGCGGCTATGCAATAGGCGCTTTCAACGTCAACAATATGGAGATTATTCAGGGTATCACAAGAGCTTGCAAAAAGGACAATGCACCCGTAATTCTTCAGGTTTCCGCAGGCGCAAGAAAATATGCTTCCCATAACTATCTTGTAGCTATGGTAAAGGCTGCCGCAGAGGAGACCGGTCTTCCGATAGCTCTTCACCTTGACCACGGTCCCGATTTCGAAACCTGTAAGGCATGCATAGACGGCGGATTTACTTCGGTTATGATAGACGGTTCTTCTCTTCCGTATGAGGAGAATATCGCACTCACCAAGATGGTAGTTGAATATGCTCACGCTCACGGCGTAGTTGTTGAGGGCGAGCTCGGTACTCTTGCTGGTATTGAGGACGCAGTTAACGTAAGCGCCGAGGATGCTTCTTATACAAGACCCGAGCAGGTTCTTGACTTCGTTACGAGAACAGGCGTTGATTCACTTGCCATAGCCATAGGTACAAGCCACGGCGCATACAAATTCAAGCCCGGTCAGAAGCCGCAGCTCCGTTTCGACATTCTTGAAGAAGTCGGCAAAAAGCTCCCCGGTTTCCCGATAGTACTTCACGGCGCAAGCTCTGTAAATCAGGACCATATCAAGATGATAAATGAATACGGCGGACAGATGCCCGACGCTATCGGTATCCCCGAGGATATGCTTCGTGAGGCTGCTAAAATGGCTGTCTGCAAAATCAATGTAGACTCCGATATCCGCATCGCTATGACGGCTGCTATCCGTAAGCACTTTGTCGAGAAGCCCGGCGATTTTGACCCCCGTAAGTATCTTGCTCCCGCAAGAGACCTTATTGAAGAGGTTGTTTCTCATAAGATTGAGACAGTTCTCGGCTGCGCAGACAAAGCGTAATTTCAGAAAAATCGAGAGCCGCCTATGGCGGCTCTTTTTTTGTCCGCTTTTTTCTTTTTGCGGCGATTTTAATGCGGCGAAAACATTGTCGAATTTTAATGTTTATGTTGCACAAAAGGTGTTTTACATTTTTGTGCAAAGAGTGATTTTAGTTAAAAACTATCACAATATATAGTTGTTAAAACTGAAAAATCCTCAAAAAAATCATAGATATTGTGTTTTGCTATTGCAAAAAGAAATTACGTGTAGTAATATATATAACTGTAACGCGACAAAATATATAACTGCGCGAAAATAAATGTATATAAATCAATCGCAAAAGGGGCAGGAATAATGAAAATCATTAAAAGAAACGGCGCCGAAGAGACATTTGACCGTCAAAAGATAAAAGACGCCATAGCCAAGGCGAATAACGAGACCGACGGCACACCGGAGCTTACCGACAGGCAAATAGATTATATCTCTCTTGTAATAGAGGATCACTGCAACGAAATGAATCGTGCGCTCTCCGTAGAAGAAATACAGGAGCTTGTTGAAACACACATCATTTTGCAGGGTGCGCCCGAAACCGCCAAGAGATATATCCGCTATCGTTTCACAAGGAATCTTGCCCGTGCCTCAAACACCACAGACAATCAGATATTGTCTCTTATCGAGTGCAATAATGAAGAGGTTAAACAGGAAAATTCAAATAAGAATCCTACCGTAAACTCGGTTCAGCGTGACTATATGGCAGGCGAAGTCAGCAAGGATTTAACCAAGAGAATTCTTCTTCCCGAAGATATAGTAAAGGCTCACGAGGAGGGCCTTATTCACTTCCACGACGCCGACTATTTTGCCCAGCATATGCATAACTGCGACCTTGTAAATTTGGAGGATATGCTTCAGAACGGAACGGTTATTTCGGGCACCATGATAGAAAAACCCCATTCGTTCTCCACGGCGTGCAATATAGCTACGCAAATAATAGCTCAGGTCGCTTCAAATCAGTACGGCGGTCAGTCTATTTCACTTGCGCATTTGGCTCCGTTTGTTCAGATTTCACGCGAAAAGATAACGCGTCAGGTAAGAGCCGAGATGGAAGAATTCGGCATCGAAGCAGACGACGAGCAGGTTAAGAGCCTTGTCGAAAAACGCGTGCGCGACGAGATAAAACGAGGCGTTCAGACTATACAGTACCAGGTTGTAACTCTCCTCACCACAAACGGTCAGGCGCCGTTTGTAACCGTGTTTATGTATCTTAACGAGGCTAAAAACGAGCAGGAGAAAAAGGACCTTGCAATAATAATCGAGGAAGTTTTAAAGCAGCGCATCAAGGGCACCAAAAATGAGGTGGGCGTTTGGGTTACTCCCGCGTTCCCGAAGCTTATTTACGTGCTTGAAGAAGATAATATTTCCGAGGATTCGAGATTTTGGTATCTCACAAAGCTTGCGGCTGAATGTACCGCAAAGAGAATGGTTCCCGACTACATTTCGGAAAAAATTATGCTTGAACTTAAAATCGATAAGAACGGAAACGGCAACTGCTATACCTGTATGGGATGCCGCAGCTTCTTAACTCCGTATGTAGATGAAAACGGTAAGCCCAAGTATTACGGCAGATTCAATCAGGGCGTCGTAACCATAAACCTTGTCGATGTTGCCTGCACAGCCTGCCGCGGCGGCAAGGACGAAGAAAAATTCTGGAAGGTTCTCGATGAAAGACTTGAGCTTTGCCACAGAGCCCTTCAGTGCCGCCATGAAAGACTTGAGGGAACTCTCTCCGACGCAGCGCCCATTCTTTGGCAGTACGGCGCGCTTGCAAGACTTAAAAAGGGCGAGCCCATCGATAAACTGCTTCACGGCGGTTACTCAACGCTGTCGCTCGGCTATGCGGGCCTCTGGGAGTGCGTTTACGAGATAACAGGCAAAAAATTAACCGAAAAAGAGGGCGAGGAGTTCGGTCTGCGCGTTATGCAAAAGCTTAACGACGCCTGCGCCGAGTGGAAAGCCGCAGAGAATATAGACTATTCGATTTACGGCACGCCTCTTGAATCCACCACATACAAATTTGCCAAATGCCTTCAGAAGCGTTTCGGAATTATAAAGGGCGTTACCGACAGGAACTACATTACAAATTCCTACCATATCCACGTTACCGAAAAGATAGACGCATTCAGCAAGCTTGCACTCGAATCCAAATTTCAAAAGCTCTCACCGGGCGGCGCCATTTCGTATGTTGAGGTGCCCAATATGCAGCAGAATATCCCGGCGGTACTTGAGGTAATGAAATTCATTTACAACAATATTATGTACGCCGAGCTTAATACAAAGTCGGATTATTGCCAAGTTTGCGGCTATGACGGAGAAATACAGATAGTCGAGGAGGACGGCAAGCTTGTATGGCGCTGCCCCAACTGCGGCAATGAGGATCAGTCAAAGATGAATGTCGCAAGACGTACCTGCGGCTATATCGGTTCTCAGTTCTGGAATCAGGGCAGAACTCAGGAAATCAAAGAGAGAGTGCTTCATCTGTAATGAATTACGGTGCTATAAAAAAATGTGACATCGCAAACGGAGTGGGTGTGCGGACGGTGCTTTTTGTATCGGGCTGTACACACCACTGCAAGGGCTGCTTTCAACCCGAAACGTGGAATTTCGATTACGGCGAAAAGTACACGAAAGAGACCGAGGACGAAATAATAGAGTCCTTAAAGCCGGATTATGTGGACGGCATAACTCTTCTCGGCGGCGAACCGTTTGAGCCGGAAAATCAGCGCGAGATAGTAAAGCTGCTTCGGCGCATAAAAAAAGAATTGCCGCAAAAGACCGTGTGGAGCTTTTCCGGGTACACCTATGAAGAACTGACGGGCGACAGCCGCGCCGTGTGCGAGGTCACAAAAGAGATTCTCTCGATGCTCGACGTGCTTGTTGACGGCGAATTCGTAGAGGAAAAAAGAAATATCTCATTAAGATTTCGCGGAAGTGAAAATCAAAGACTTATTGATATGAACAAAACGCGAAAAGAGGGTAAAATCGTCCTGTGGGACAAATAAAAAAGACGGATGAAAAACCGATGTTTTGCATCCGTCTTTTCAGTATCTGATGAAATTATCGGATACCGTATTTTTTATGAGAGAACAGTTCCGTCGGCAAGAGTAATTGTATAGCCGTTAAAGTTTATCGTGCCGTTGTTTGTGAGGCTTGTTACGGTGCAGTCGGCGGTGAGATTCCACGTGCATCCGCTGTCGATTGTAATTACCGCATTGTTTGCGACGGCTTCGCCGCCCTCATTGTTGTTTTCTATATTTACAGAACCCGTAAATACACTGCCGCCCGAAAGGGTCATATTGAGCTTTGATACAGTGTCTACTCTTATTTTGCCCTCTAAGTTTTGCGCGTCCGCGGTAAACGTGACATCCGCACCGTTTTTGCCTGCCGTACCCCAGCCGTGCGAAGCGGAGTTGCCGGTCACATTCATTAAAAGGGCGTCGGGGTCGTTGTTTGTGAGGGTTACTCCGGAAAGAGACATTTTGCAGACCGTGTTTGTGATGTAAAACATATCGCCGTTATATGATGTCAGCGTTCCGCCGTTCATCGCAAAAGACGAAGTGCCGACATTTGCGTCACCCGACATCGACTGATATATCATCACATTGTGTACGTTTTCATCGGAACTTGAGCCTTTGGTATCGCTCATATTTCCGCTCACGGTGCAGTTCGTAAGAGAGATGGAGTTTTCGCCCTCTATAACGAGCGCTTCGGAGTTTTCGGCTGTCAGAACAGCGTCTTTCACGGTGATGGCGGCTGTTGAGTATACCGCAGGCGAATTGTATCCGCTGCTTTTATATGTGCCGCCGGTGACATTGACTGTTCCGCCGCCGCGGTCTGAGCGAATGGCAGCCGATGAGTTGCCGCCGGTGCTTACGGTCAGGTTTTCGGCATTGGTTGTGCCGCCGCCCGTAGTCTGGATTCCGCCGGAATTGTCGGCTGTGGTTGTTATGGTCGAATCGGAAATATTGACCGTCGTGCCGCTGCCGTAGCAAAATACACCGTTGCCGTTTTGGGCTGAAGAGCTTACGGTGGCGTTTTTAATATCGACAACTGCGCCGCCCTTTACGAGTACAGCCGCGTTTATACCGTAAAAATCGCCGTTCTCCGTATTTGACGAGGTGCCTGCCGATTTGTTGACGGTAATATTTTCAAGCGTTACCGATTTGCCGTCAATCAAAAGCGCGTTTTCGTCATCGCCCACGGAATAATACGCCGTATCGGAGTATGTGCCGTCGGAGTCTATGGTATTGGCGCTTTTCGCGGTGCTGTCTGCTGCGGAAGACGAATTGCCGTTTTCGGAACTTACTTTTTCGACGCTTGTCGCTTTGCCTTTGTCGTCAAATGTGACGGTTATAATATCTCCTACTGAGAGAGCGCTTATTTCAATATTTTGTGAAGACTCTGTGACGGTGGCTTTTTTGAGATTTACTTCTGCCGTTTCACCGTTCTCGGTAAATACGGTTTTGTCGGGCGCGCCTGTGCCGGGCGCATTTCCGCCGGGAGCGCCGCTCGGTGCATTGTCTGTGTTGCCGTTCGGTGCGTTTTGGTCAGCAGACGAATCGGAAGAAGTGCCGTCCGGCTTTTCGGGAGGAGTTTCCCCGTTTTGCGAGTCACCGTCCGGCTTTTCGGGCGGCGCTTTGCTGTCGTCCTGTCCGCTATCGCTTTGACCGCCATCGCTCGGGGGCGACGGCATCTCGGTATTTTCACTCATTTCACCGAGAGCCAGCGTAACGGTGGTTTTGTCGATTGAGGTTATTTTGCCTGTCACGGTCTTTCCCGCATATTCGGTGTTTGCCTTTGTGCAGGAGGACAGCGTAAAGGCGAGTAACAGTAATGTGCATATAATCGAGATTGCTTTTTTCATTGTGCACAGCTCCTTTCATCTTTGCTTTGCAACACAATAATATAAGCCGAAACTAAAATTTACTTAAAGAGATAAATTTATTTTCTTTAGGTTCGCTTAAGGTAGTTTGCCTACTATATATAATAGTATTTTGTCCGTCCGTTGCGGCAGGTAAAAACCGCAACGGTTTTGGAATTTAAAGGAGTATGTATTATGCAGCTTTTAATAGCGGAGGATGAGCCCGACCTTGCAGAGGCGCTTACGGTATTTTTTGAAAAAAACGGATTTGCCGTTGATACGGTAAACGACGGTTTTTCCGCATACGAATATGCCGTATCGGGCGACTATGACGCCGTGATTTTAGACGTTATGATGCCTAAAATGGACGGTTTTGAGGTGCTTCAAAAGCTTCGAGACGAGGGCGTTGATGCTCCCGTTATGATGCTCACGGCAAAAAATGCCAAGGATGACAGGATAACAGGCTTTAATGCCGGTGCCGACGATTATCTGCCGAAGCCGTTTGAACCGGACGAGCTGATTTGCAGAGTAAGAGCTATGATGCGGCGCGGCGGCAACTATAAGCCCGACGTGCTGTCTTTCGGTGATTTAAAGCTCGATACCTCAAGCGGCGAGCTTTCCTGCAAAGATAAGAGCGTAAGACTGAGCGGCAGGGAATTTCGTGTTATGGAATTGTTTATGCTGTCGCCGAAACAGGTGTTCTCGGCGGAGCGGATAATGGAGCGCGTGTGGGGATATGCGAGCGACGCCGAAATCAATGTCGTTTGGGTGCATATTTCAAATTTGCGCAAAAAAATGAGCGCCGTAAATTCAACCGTGACTATACGTGCAAACCGCGGTCTCGGCTATGTGTTAGAGGAAAACAATGGTAAAGAAACTACGTAAAAAATTTATACGCATAACCATGCTGTCCGTAACGGCGGTAATGCTTTTGCTCTGCCTTACGGTAAATATTGCGAACTTTATATCGGTTAACTCCGAGGAAAAGAAAATGCTGACCGCAATAAGCGAAAACAGCGGCAGAGTGCCGTCCGCACCGACGGGGGCAAAAGACGAACACGGCAAAGAACCGACGGGAGAGCCGAAAAGAGGTCAGTTTACCGCAGAAACGCCGTATACAACACGCTATTTTATATTGAGATTTGATGACGACGGTAATTTAACCCGTGCAGAGCTGTCAAACATAGCGTCCGTAACCGCAGACGATACCGACGAGTACCTCGACGCCGCACTTAAAAAGGGCAGCGGCTTTTCACGCTTCAAGGGATATAAGTTTTATGTGCTGTCCGTGGGCGAGAACCGAAATATGGCAATCTTTCTTGACTGTTACCGAGATATGCGTTCCGTATACTCTACGGCGGCGATTTCTCTGGCGGCGGCGGCAGTATGTATTATTATTGTTTATGTTACCGTGGTGCTCTCGTCGCGCAGAGCCATTGACCCCGTTGTAAAAAGCTCTTTGCGCCAAAAACAGTTCGTGACTGACGCCGGCCATGAACTTAAAACGCCGATAACCGTGATAGCAACAAGTCTCTCCGTTCTCGAAATGGAGATCGGCAACAATAAATGGATTGATAAAGCGCGCTCGCAGACAGAAAAGCTTACGGAGCTTGTCAATTCGCTCGTGACGCTCTCAAAGGCGGACGAAGAACAGGAGATGCTGAAGTTTTCGGAATTTGATATAAGCTCGGCTGTTCTTGAAACCGCCGAGTCGTTTTCGGATTTTGCCGAGCAAAAAAATCATAAGCTGAATATAAGTGCGGAAAACGGCATTCTGTATAACGGCGACGAATACGCCGTGAGACAGTTGGTCTCGATACTGCTCGACAATGCCGTTAAATATGCTGCGGATAACTCCGACATTGACATTTCCGTTGCACGGCATAAAAACGGTGTAATTATAAAAACGCGCAACGGATGTGAGAATATAAGCGAGGATGATTGTAAGAAGCTGTTCGACAGATTTTACCGTCCCGACAAATCCCGTTCGGCTTCCACGGGCGGCTTCGGCATAGGGCTGTCAGTGGCAAAAAGCATTGCCGAGGGGCACAAGGGGAGCATTTCGGCGGACTGCTCCGAAAAGGGCTTTATCACCTTTTCGGTGTATCTTAAATAATGCGCGCCGCGCTTGTTATATTCGGCACGTTATGTTATAATCAATGTCAAAGGAGATGCAAAATATTATGGAATATGTATTTTCAGACAGGGTTTCGGCACTTCAGCCGTCCGCAATCCGTGAAATATTAAAGGCTACGGCAGACCCCGCAATAATTCCGTTTGCCGCGGGAAATCCCGACGTAGCGGCGTTCCCCGTAGACGATGTAAGACGTATCAGCGCAAAAATTTTTGAGGACGAGCCTATAACGGCGCTTCAGTACGGCGTTACCGAGGGTTATGAGCCGCTCAGAAAAACCGTCGCCGATTATATGAAGAAAAAGAACAACATAGGAAGAGACTTCGATAAGCTTATCATAACCTCGGGCGCTACTCAGGTTATGGATTTGGCAACGAAATCACTCTGTAATTTCGGCGATATAATCGTATGCGAAAATCCGTCGTTTATCGGCTCGCTTAACTGCTTCCGCTCTTACGGCTGCAAGCTTAAGGGCGTGCCTGTTGAGGCAGACGGTATGGATATGAACGCCCTTGAAAAAGTCCTTAAAGAAAATAAAAATGTGCGTTTCATTTATACCATACCCAATTTCCAAAATCCGTCGGGCAGAACCATGTCGCTCGAAAAGAGAAAGACTTTGTATGATCTTGCAAAAAAATACGGCGTGTTGATTTTGGAGGACAATCCCTACGGCGATTTGCGCGTGTCGGGTGAAAATATCCCCTGTGTCAAAAGTATGGATGAGGACGGTATCGTTATATACGCCGGCTCTTTCTCAAAGGTCTTGGCGCCGGGTATTCGTGTTGCCTACGCAATAGCTCCCGAGCCGATAGTCTCAAAAATGACCGTCTGCAAACAGGGCCAGGATGTTCACACGGCAATGTTTAATCAGATGCTTGTATACGAGTGGATGAGTACCACCGATTTTGAAGCGCATATAGGCAAAATCTGCGATATTTATCGCCGCAAGATGACTCTTATGTGCGACCTTATAGATGAAAAGCTCGGCGACTTCGTGTCATATGTACGTCCCGAGGGCGGAATGTTTGTTTGGTGCGAGCTTCCCGAAAAAATCGATATGCTCGACTTTGTCAAGCGCGCCATAAAGGAAAAGGTGGCTGTTGTTCCCGGCACCGCATTTATGGTGGAAGACGGCGATACCACTAACTGTTTCCGTATGAATTACACTACACCCTCCGATGAAAATATCATACTCGGTATGGAAAGACTCGAAAAGGTAAAAAAAGATGTCTGTTGATTTAGCCGATATAAATACGGTAAAGTCCGTTCTCTCGCGGCACGGATTTGCGTTTTCCAAAGCTCTCGGGCAAAACTTTTTGATTGACGGCAGCGTTTGTCCGCGTATGGCGGAGGCCGCGGCAAAAGACGAGTCTTACGGAGTGCTTGAAGTCGGACCCGGCATAGGGGTACTGACGAGCGAGCTTTCAAAGCGCGCCAAAAAGGTCGTCTCGGTAGAACTTGACAAGCGGCTCTTGCCGGTGCTTCACGAAACGCTCGGTGACTGCAATAATGTGGAAATAGTAAACGACGATATTTTAAAGCTTGATTTAAAAAAGCTTATATCCGAGAAGTTCGCCGATTGCAGCGCGGTGACGGTGTGCGCGAATTTGCCGTATTATATCACCTCGCCTGTAATTATGAAGCTGCTGTCCGAGCAGCTGCCGCTAAAAAAAATCGTGGTTATGGTTCAAAAAGAGGCGGCAGACAGATTTTGCGCCGTAGTCGGCGGTAAAAATTCGGGCGCGGTAACGGTAGGCGTAAATTATTATGCCGATGCAAAGCTCTTGTTCCCCGTTCCGAGAGAGAGCTTTATACCGAGCCCTAAGGTTGACAGCGCGGTGATTGAATTAACGCTCCTTGACGGCAAAAGGGTGACGCCGAAGAGCGAAAAGATATTTTTTAATACGGTCAAGGCGGCATTTTCAATGCGCCGTAAAACGGCTGTGAACGGCTTGTCGGGCGGACTTTGCATACCTAAGGAGAGAGCCGCGGCGGCAATAGAGCGTGCGGGGCTGTCGCCTACGGTGAGAGCGGAAAAGCTCTCAATGGAAGAGCTTTCACGGCTCTCCGATGAAATAGGAAAGGAGCTTAATTGATGTATAGCTATAAGACTAAAGGAACCTGCTCAAGGCAGATAGATGTGGAGCTTGACGGAGACATTATTAAAGACGTTAAGTTTTACGGCGGATGCAACGGAAATCTTCAGGGAATTTCGGCGATAGTTCGCGGCAAAACCGTGGAAGAGGTTGAAAAGGCTTTTTCGGGAATCAAGTGCGGATTAAAAAACACATCTTGTCCCGACCAGCTTGTCTGTGCGCTGAAAGAAGCCAAGGCTCACGAGGGCAAATAACCCGAAACCGAACAATAATTATAATAAAAAGACGTCATCAAGCAAATGCTTGATGACGTCTTTTGCGTTGTGACGCAGGGATTTTATTTTTTCTTTTTCTTAGCCTTTTTGCCTGCGGAAGCGGCTGTCTTTGCGGCTGTTTTTGCAGCTGCCTTTTTTTCTGCCGGCTTCTTTTCGGAAACCTTTTCCGAGGGCTGCTCGGCTGTTTCTTTAGCCTTTACGGGCTCCGCCGTCGGATATTTTTCTCCTTTAAAGGCTGATTTGGTGTGCCAAATATTTTCGGCATACTCGTGTATTGCCCTGTCTGCCGAGAAGATACCTGCACCGGAGATATTCATAAGCGACATCTGCTGCCACTTTTTCTTATCTGCCCAAACGGAAACGGCATACTGCTGCATACGTCTGTAATCGGCAAAATCCGCAAGCACCATATACGGGTCATTGTTGACGATGTTGGCGATTTCGGGGAAACGCTTGCCGGCTATATCGTTCTTCGCTATGAAGTCGATAACATTGTGCAACTCCTGATTGTTGTTGTAATAGTTCATCGGGTTGTAGCCGCGACGTTTAAGCTCGTTAACCTCTGGTGTTTTCATACCGAAAATAAAGATGTTGTCGCTGCCTACGGCATCGTGAATTTCAATGTTTGCGCCGTCCATTGTGCCGAGAGTTACGGCACCGTTGAGCATAAGCTTCATATTGCCCGTGCCGCTCGCCTCTGTACCGGCAAGAGAGATTTGCTCCGAAATATCGGCGGCAGGCATAAGCTTTTCAGCCATTGTTACGTTGTAATCCTCAACGTAAACAACCTTGAGTCTGCCCTTTACGTCGGGGTCGTTGTTTATCATTTCGCCGAGAGCGCATATAAAGCTGATTATCTTTTTCGCCATATAATAGCCTGCGGCTGCCTTTGCGCCGAATATATAGGTGTGCGGAGTGTATTCAATGCTCGGATTTGCCTTAATCATAAGGTAATCGGCAAGAATGTTGAGCGCGTTGAGATGCTGACGCTTGTATTCGTGAAGTCTCTTTACCTGTACGTCAAATATTGATGTCGGGTCAAGCTCTATGCCGGTATTTTTCTTAACAAGCGCAGCAAAACGCTCCTTGTTGTGGGTCTTGATTTCACGCAGCTTTTCAAGAACTTCCTCGTTGTCCTTAAATTCGCGGAGCTTCGAAAGCTCGTTTGCGTCATACACAAAGCCGCCGCCGATGAGCTCGGTGAGAAGCGCGGAAAGCTCGGGGTTAGACTGGCAGAGCCAGCGTCTGTGAGCAATGCCGTTTGTGACATTTTTGAATTTGTCGGGTGTGAGCATGTAGAAATCGTGGAATACGGTCTCTTTAAGTATTTCGCTGTGGAGCGCCGAAACGCCGTTTACGCTGTGCGAAGAGGCAACGCAGAGGTTAGCCATTCGTATAACGCCGTTTGAAACAACAGCCATTCTCTCAACCTGATCGGCATTGTTTGTTGCCTGCCATACAAATGAGCGCAGACGATTGTCTATCTCTTTTGTTATCTGATAAATTCTCGGAAGCAGGCGGCTGTAAATATCCTCGGGCCAGCATTCGAGAGCCTCTTTCATAACGGTGTGGTTGGTATAAGCCACGGATTTTGTAACTATCTTCCACGCGTCGTCCCAACCGTAGCCGCATTCGTCGAGGAGTATTCTCATAAGCTCGGGTATTGCGAGTGTCGGGTGAGTGTCGTTTATGTGGATTGCAACCTTTTCGGGGAAGTTATCCATTGTGCCGAATACGCGCAGATGTCTGTGAACTATATCCTGAATTGACGCCGACACAAGGAAATACTGCTGACGAAGGCGAAGGCTTTTGCCCTCGGGATGATTGTCGGCAGGGTAGAGAACCTTTGAAATTACTTCCGCCATGGCGTTTTGCTCCATAGCACGCATATAGTCGCCCTGATTAAAGAGCGTCATATCAAGAGCCGGAGCCTTTGCCGACCAAAGACGAAGCACGGAAATGCCTTTTCCGTCTTTACCCGAAACATACATATCATACGGAACCGCCTGTACGGGCTTGTAATTCTCAATGTCTACATGGTGGTAGCCGCCGTCCCACGATTCGTTTACGTTGCCCTCAAAGCGAACTTCAAGCGCACTCTCTTCGTGGGGAACAAGCCATACTTCGCCGCCCGGAAGCCAGAAATCCGGAAGTTCGGTCTGCCAGCCGTCAACAAGCTTCTGCTTGAAAATTCCGCATTCGTAAAGTATGGAATAACCTCTTGCGGGATATCCGTCGGTTGCGAGCGCGTCAAGATAGCAGGCGGCAAGTCTGCCGAGACCGCCGTTACCGAGGCCTGCGTCCGGTTCGCACTCATAGAGGTTTTCAAGTTTAACGCCGTAGTCGGCGAGAACGCTCGCAAAAACGTCTGTGAGGTTAAGGTTGTAAAGGTTATTTTTAAGAGAACGTCCCATGAGAAATTCCATGCAGAGATAATAGACCTTTTTCGTTCCTGCCTTTGCGGCTTTTTCCGAAAATTCCGCTCTGCCCTGGCTCATCATATCGCGGACGATAAGAGCAATAGCCTTATAATATTGCTCGTCGGTAGCTTCTTCGGGCGATACACCCATAAAATGAGAAAGCTTTGCCTCAACGAGCTCTTTTGCTTTCTTCTTAGAAAGTGAATAATTCATACAAATCCTCCAAATAAAATGAGAAAAAATACGTTTTTTTAATTTCCATTTGTATATATTATACTAATATTAAGCAAATTTCAACAGTAATGAAGCAACTAATAAATATTTCAGCGATATAGACAAAATTTTATAGGTACCCGTCTTTTCCGAGAATTTCGCCCGCCTTCATATAACCCTCGTTGTAAAGGTGGTTTAATTCGCGGACGTTTCTTGTGAATGCGGTGACGAAATAGCCGTCGTCGGGGGCTATTATCGAAACAAGCCCCTTTTGCGACAGCTCAAGGGCTTTTTTTATACCGTTGTTGTATGTGTTGTGGCGTATGTTGAGCTTTTTGACCACGGCAGGATAATTTTTCAAAACCTTGGTATAGGCGGTTTTAAACATTTCGGGCTTTTTTACGAAGTCTATGGGCTTCGTAAGCACAAGAACAACGTGGTCACAGCCGTCCGAAAGCGCCTTTTCCACGGGTATCGGGTCCGAAACTCCGCCGTCAAAGTAATCGATACCGCCTATGTTTACGGGCTTGCAAACGCCGGGAATGGCGCTCGACGCCTTTAGTGGCGCGTAATCGTCACGGTGAAAATCGTCTTTTGCAAAATAGTGAGCTTCACCCGTAACGCCGCTTGTGGCAACAGCCTTAAAGATTTGTTTTGACTCCGTAAAATGCTGAAAATCCATGGGGTCTTCTCCGTCGGAATTCGACAGCACGGAGTAAACATAGTCAAGGTCAAAAAACGAGTGCTTTGTAGCAAAATTGAATGCGCTCATATATTCGGGACGCAGCGAATATTTTGTGTAATATCTGTAATTTCTGCCGCGCTGACCCGACACATAAGAGGCGAGGTTGGCACTGCCGGCGGACACGCCCAGGCAGTAGTCAAAAGCTATGCCCTTGTCCATTAGAAAGTCGGTGACGCCGCACCCGAAAACGCCGCGCATACCTCCGCCGACATCGACTATTCCTATCATAAAAACACCTCCGTAAGAGACATCGGAATACCATACAATCAAATATTAAATCACATTACGGTAAAAAAATCAAAGAATACGGCAAAATTTAATAATTACATAATATTTTTTGTTGCTTTTTTTGTCGGTGCTTGCGGATTTTAAGTGAACCGAAATTCACTTTAAAACCCCGAAAATGAATTTTGCAAAAAATATTTAGTCAAATTATATAAAAATCACAAAAATCAAAAAGAGTGTTATTACAATCTGCTTTTTCTGCGTAAATGTTGAAAAACAAGGGGAAATTCACTTGAAAAAAGTCAAAATCCGATATAAAATATTTTTTATATTTGCGTAAAACTGAAAGTCTTAACCGCGTAACTTTCATTTTTGCGAATTGCAATAAATCAAACCGGAGATGTTTTTATGCTCAAAAAAGAAGGCGAAGTACGCATACCGTCCGGCTGCGCCATTGCGGCGATAACCGACAGAACGGGCGAACGCTTTGACGGCACGGATATAATAGACTGCATTGCGCTTATGCACGACCGCTCAAACGGTCTCGGCGGCGGATTTGCGGCTTACGGGATTTATCCGGACTATGAGGATCTGTTTGCTTTCCATATTTTCTATGACGACAATGACGCGCGAATTAAAACTGAGGAGTTCCTTTTCCGCCACTTCGATATAGAAAATTTTGAGCAAATACCCACACGCAAGGTGAAGTCCATAAGCCATGCGCCGCTTATATGGCGATATTTCGGAGCCGTCCCGGCAAGTAAAATAAAAAAGAACGACTTTGATGAGGATGAGTACACGGCTCGCTGTGTTATCAGAATAAACAACGAAATTGAGGGTGCGTTCGTCTTTTCAAGCGGAAAAAATATGGGTGCTTTTAAAGCCGTCGGCTACCCCGAGGATGTCGGCGAATACTATATGCTTGAAAATTACAAGGCGCATACCTGGACCGCACACGGCAGATTCCCCACAAACACACCGGGGTGGTGGGGCGGCGCGCACCCGTTTACGCTGCTCGATTGGTCGATAGTGCATAACGGCGAGATTTCGAGTTATGACGCAAACCGACGTTACGTTGAGCAATTCGGCTATCGCTGTAATTTGCAGACCGATACCGAGGTCATAACCTACCTTTTCGATTTGCTTGTAAGGCGTCAGGGCTTAAGGCTTGATACGGCAGCGCAGATATTGGCGGCGCCCGAATGGGACGTTATAGACCGTATGCCGGAGGAAAAGCGAAAGGTATATACGGTTCTCAGAGCGGCATATTCAAGTGCGCTGATAAACGGACCGTTCTCGATACTGGTAGGCTCAAAGCACGGCTTGCTCGCGCTTAACGACAGGCTTAAGCTGCGCTCGCTTATCACCGCGGAAAAGGGTAACAAAACATATTTTGCGTCCGAGGAATCGGCTATACGCATAATTTGCCCCGACCCCGAAAAAATAGCCGCGGTTGACGGCGGCACACCGATATTTATTCCGTTTGCAAGGGAGGGCGACCGATAATGGATTTTACCGTTCCCGAATTTGATATAGAGAGAAACCGTGACCGCTGTATACTGTGCGGCGCGTGCGTTAAAGAATGCTCGTATAAGGTCCACTTCTTCTCAAAGGACAAAAAGGCCGTTTTGGCTGACGAGAGAAAGTGCGTGGCGTGCCATCGCTGTGCCGTGATTTGCCCCACGCACGCAATAAAAATCGTAAAATACGATATGGCATACCGCGACCACGCAAACTGGACTCCGACGGCACAGAAAGAAATTATAAAGCAGGCGACTACGGGCGGCGTTTTGCTCTCGGGTATGTCAAACAACAAGCCGTACCCGATTTATTGGGACAAAATGCTTTTAAATGCGAGCCAGGTAACAAACCCCTCCATAGACCCCTTACGAGAGCCCATGGAGATAAGAACCTTTCTCGGCAGAAAGCCCGATAAGATAGAGTTTACCGATGACGGCAGACTCAAAACCGTTATGCCGCCGCAGGTAAAGCTCGAAACTCCGATTATGTTTTCGGCAATGTCTTTCGGTTCGATTTCGTTCAATGCTCAAAAAACGCTCGCCATGGCAGCTAAAGAGCTCGGAACGATTTTCAATACCGGTGAGGGCGGATTTCACCCCGGGCTCGCCGATTTTACCGACTATGCCGCAGTGCAGGTTGCGTCGGGCAGATTCGGCGTACACAAGCAGTATTTAAATAACTGTCGATTTATCGAAATAAAGATAGGTCAGGGCGCAAAGCCTGGTATCGGCGGACATCTTCCGGGCGAAAAGGTTACCGTGGAGGTAAGCAATGCGCGTATGATACCGCCCGGCTCGGACGCTATTTCTCCGGCCCCGCACCACGATATATATTCGATAGAGGATTTGCGGCAGCTTATCTGGTCTTTAAAAGAGGCCACACAATATAAAAAGCCCGTCGCGGTAAAAATAGCCGCCGTACACAACTGCTCGGCGATAGTTTCGGGCGTTGCGCGCGCAGGCGCCGACATAATAGTTATGGACGGCTTTCGCGGAGGAACCGGAGCGGCTCCCACAAGGATAAGGGATAATGTGGGCATACCGATTGAGCTCGCTTTGGCGGCGGTTGACCAAAGACTCAGGGACGAGAGCATAAGAAATTCGGTTTCGCTTGTCGTATCGGGTTCTTTCAGAAATTCGGCGGACGTTGTCAAGGCCATAGCCCTCGGAGCCGACGCCGTATATGTTGCAACCGCACCGCTGATTGCCATGGGCTGCCATATGTGCCAGCAATGCCACACGGGCAAGTGCAACTGGGGCATTGCAACTCAGCGCCCCGAGCTTACAAAAAGACTTGACCCCGACGAAATGACTCCGCGCGTGGTGAATCTCGTAAACGCGTGGAACCACGAGATAAAAGAAATGCTCGGCGGAATGGGGCTTAATTCAATAGATTCTTTAAGGGGCAACAGACTGATGCTGCGCGGTATCGGCCTCAGCGACAAAGAACTTGAAATACTCGGAATTCGTCATGCCGGCGAATAAGCGATTGAAAAATTTAACCGGAGGTGCCAAAAATGATAATAACAGCCGGAAAACGCAGCTTTCAGGAATTAAATAATGAGATACGCGGAATGCTTTTGAGCGAAGATATGATACGCGTTGAAGACGTAAACGGTCAACGATATATAGGTGCTGCGCTCGATAAGGGCAAGACCATTGAAATACACGGAACACCCGGCAACGATATGGGCGCGTACTTAAACGGCGGCAATATCGAGGTGTACGGAAACGGTCAGGAGGCTGTCGGCAACACCATGGGCGGCGGCTCTGTTACAATACACGGCCATGTCGGCGATACTCTCGGCTACGCCATGCGCGACGGTGAGATTTTCATCGAAAAACGCGCAGGCTCAAGAGCGGGAATTCATATGAAGGAGTTCCGCGAGCTTTTGCCGGTAGTTGTTATAGGCGGAGTTGCAGGCGCATTCCTCGGCGAATATATGGCAGGCGGAATACTCATAGTACTCGGGCTTGACAATACCGACAAGCTGCCTGTTGTCGGCGCGCACTGCGCCACGGGTATGCACGGCGGCAGAATATTCATACGCGGAGAAGTGCCGCAGGAAAATATTTCGGAGCATATAACCGCCGTTAAAGAGCTTGACAGCCGCGACACGGAGGATCTTCAAAGGCATGTGCGCGCTTACTGTGAAAAATTCGGCAGAAGCTTTGACGATATTATGTCCGTGCCGTTCACAAAGCTTGTCCCCACCACTTCGCGTCCGTATGCAAATCTCTACACGCCCAACTGATAAAGGTTATGCAAAATTCATATCTGTGCCGCACAACGCTCAGCTTTGCGCGGCGCTTTTTTGTCCGCTTGACATTACAGCCCGGCCGTGCTATTATAATACGTAATTAGTAATAACTGATTACCGTAAATAGCCGGAAAACGTAAGCCGGTATTTACGGTTTTTTTATGCAAAGGAATGAGTATTTTGAAAAAGGATGTATTGATCATCGGCGCAGGTCCCTCGGGTATTTTTACCGCTCTTGAGATGCTGAAAAACGGCTCAAAGAAAAAAATAATGATCGTTGAAAAGGGTCTCCCGGTAGAAAAAAGACATTGCCCCAAGGCAAAGACCGGCAAATGCGTAAACTGCAAGCCGGACTGCAATATTACTACGGGTTTTTCGGGTGCGGGCGCATTTTCCGACGGAAAGCTTTCACTCAGCTGTGAAGTCGGAGGAAATCTTCCGGACCTTATAGGTCATGAATTTGCTCAGCAGATGATAGAATACACCGACAAAATCTATCTCTCGTTCGGAGCGGATAAAAAGGTTGAGGGCGTCGGTCACGACGAAAAAGTAAAGGCAATAAGACTTCGCGCCATACAGGCAGGGTTAAAGCTCGTAGATTGCCCCATACGTCATCTCGGCACCGAAATGGCTCAGGAGCTTTACGGTAAAATCGAAAAATATCTTACGGATAACGGCGTTGAAATAGTTTTCAAAACCGAATGTGTGGATTTGATTGTTGAGGACGGCAGGGCAAAAGGCGCGGTATTTCTTCCGTGCGGCAAACCCGAGAGCGAAAAATTTACCGTTGCGGCAGACAACGTGGTTATAGCCACGGGCAGAAAGGGCGCCGACTGGCTTGAGGATATGTGCAAAAAGCATAATATCGAGCATCTTCCCGGCACGGTTGACATCGGCGTAAGAGTCGAGGTCAGAAACGAGGTAATGGAGGACGTAAACGAGGCTCTGTATGAGTCAAAGCTTATAGGCTATCCCGAACCGTTCACAAATAAGGTGCGTACATTCTGCCAAAATCCCGGCGGCTTTGTCAGCCAGGAAAACTATGACAACAACTCGCTTGCCGTAGTCAACGGGCACAGCTATAAAAACACAAAGAGCGACAACACAAACCTCGCTATTCTTTGCAGCCACAATTTCCGTCCGCCGTTTGACGAGCCGATACCGTATGCAAAGAAAGTCGGCGAACTTGTGAATATGCTTGCCGACGGGCATATACTTGTTCAGAGATACGGCGATATTTTAGCGGGCAAACGTACCTGGCAGGAGGATTTGGCGCGCAGTAACGTCCGCCCGACTCTTCCCGACGCGGTGGCAGGCGACCTTACAGCCGCTATGCCGTACAGAACTCTTATGAATATAATCAAATTTATAGAGGCTGTCGATAAGGTGGTACCGGGCTTTGCAAGTGAAGAGACTCTTCTTTACGGCCCCGAAATCAAATTCTATTCCAACAAGGTTAAAATGGATAAGAAGTTCAATACCAATATAGAGGGGCTTCATTGCCTCGGCGACTCAAGCGGCTGGACCCGCGGCCTTATGATGGCGAGCGTTATGGGCGTGCTTATGGGCAGAGAACTTATATAAAATTTTTAAAGCAATAAAAAAGGCTGTAAAAACGAGAGTTTTTACAGCCTTTACTTTTAGAAGTCTTATTTGCTTTCTCTGTAATCGAGTGCGGCGCCTATAAGTCCGCTGAAAAGAGGATGCGGTCTTGTGGGACGCGATTTGAATTCGGGGTGTGCCTGACTTGCCACAAACCACGGGTGATCCTTGAGCTCTACCATTTCAACTATATGCTTGTCCGGGGAGAGACCGCATATATGCATACCGTTTTTCTCAAGAAGCTCTCTGTAATCGTTGTTTACTTCGTAGCGGTGGCGGTGGCGCTCGGAAATGAGCTGTTTGCCGTATGCCTTATATGCTTTTGAGCCTTCGTCAAGCATACAAGGGTATGCGCCGAGCCTCATGGTGCCGCCCATATCGGTTACGTTGTGCTGGTCGGGCATAAGGTAAATTACGGGATTTTCCGTGTCCGGGTCTATCTCTGTGGTGTTGGCGTCTTTAAGTCCAAGCACGTTTCTCGCGAATTCGATAATGGCTATCTGAAGTCCGAGGCAGATGCCGAGATACGGAACTTTGTTTTCGCGCGCATATTTGGCTGCTGCGATTTTGCCCTCGATTCCGCGTGTGCCGAATCCGCCGGGAACAAGTATACCGTCGGCGTTTTTAAGACGCTCGGCAACATTCTCGTCGTTGATTGTTTCGGAATCGACCCAATCTATATTTACGTGTGCGTCGTGGTCAAGTCCGCCGTGTTTTAACGCCTCGTTTACGCTGAGGTATGAGTCGTGAAGCTCTACATATTTACCGACAAGCGCAATGTTGACCTCTTTTGAAAGGTGTGAATTTTTGTCTATCATATTCATCCAATCGGTGTGGTCGGGCTCTTTGCAGTCAAGCTTCAGAGTGTTTACAACGATTTTGTCAAGTCCCTCTTCCTCAAGGGCAAGCGGGATTTCATAAAGCGTGGGGAGGTCGATATTCTCAATAACGTTTTCACAGGGAACATTGCAGAAGAGCGCGATTTTTTCTTTTATGTCGCGGTCTATGTGGTGCTCTGTGCGAAGAACTATAACATTCGGCCTTATTCCTATACCGAGCAGCTCTTTTACGGAATGCTGTGTGGGCTTTGTCTTAAGCTCCATTGACGCGCCGAGGAAAGGAACCAATGTTACGTGAATAAACATACATCTGCCGGCCCTTTCCTGAGCGAACTGACGTATTGCCTCAAGGAACGGCAAGCTCTCAATATCGCCTACGGTGCCGCCTATTTCAACCAGAACAATGTCGGTGTTCTCGGTTTCGTTAAGCGCAATTCTTCTCTTGATTTCGTTTGTTATGTGAGGAATTATCTGAACGGTCTGCCCGCCGTAAACGCCCTTGCGCTCATTTGACAGTACGTTGAAATAAACGCTGCCCGAGGTGCATGAACTGTTTTTTGTGAGGCTCTCGTCAATAAATCTCTCATAATGTCCGAGGTCAAGATCCGTTTCCGCTCCGTCGTCAGTTACAAATACTTCGCCGTGCTGTATGGGATTCATTGTGCCGGGGTCGACGTTGAGATACGGGTCAAGCTTCATTACGGTGACCTTAAGACCTCTGTCTTTTAAAAGTCTGCCGAGAGAAGCCGCGGTAATTCCTTTGCCGAGACCGGAAACAACGCCGCCTGTTACGAAAATATACTTTGCTGCCATAAAATTTCTCCCCTTACGAAAGCGGTTTCCCGCGTGATTTATGTATATAAAGACCGTGCTGCGGCAACGCCGTATTGCGAAGTGTGCGCAACACCGAATTTTACCTGTTAAAAAGATTTCTCGTTTCGCGCTCGGGCTCGCACGTGACATTCATTCCGAGCTTTGAGAGCGTGTCTGAGTCTACCGAAGAGAGTATTACCGTTGAGTGGACTTCGCATCCTCTGAGATATTGTAAAGCGTCCATTGCCTTTTGCGCGTTTTTGTCCGTTGCGGCTGAAATCGAGAGCGCCAAAAGCACTTCGTTTGTGTGAAGCCTCGGATTTTTACTGCCGAGATGCTCCGTTTTAAGGCGCTGTATGGGGCTTATAACCTCGGGCGAAATCAGCTTTACCGAATCGTCTGTTTCGGCGATTGCCTTGAGAGCATTCAAAAGCATTGCCGACGTAGCGCCGAGAAGAGACGAGGTTTTACCCGTTACAACACGTCCGTCGGGAAGAGTTGCCGCCGTTGCCGGAGCGTTTGTCCTTTTGCTCACTTCTATCGCGGGCTCTACGCATTTTCTGTCCGAAACGGTAACCTCAAGCTGTTTCATCAAAAGGTCGAGCTTAAAAATCTCGTCCGAAACCTTTTCGCCGTTTTTCTCTCTTACGAGGGCTTTGTAATAACGTCTTATAACCTCTTGCTTTGCGGCGTCGCATACAACATCGTCGTCGGTTATGCAAAATCCTGCCATATTAACGCCCATATCGGTGGGCGAACGGTAAGGCGAGCTTCCGTAAATGCGCTCAAAAATCGTATTGAGCACAGGAAACACCTCAATGTCGCGATTGTAATTGACCGCGGTTTTTCCGTACGCTTCAAGGTGAAACGGGTCTATCATATTGACATCGTTGAGGTCGGTCGTAGCCGCCTCATATGCGAGGTTAACCGGGTGCTTTAAAGGCAGATTCCAAATAGGGAACGTCTCGAATTTTGCGTATCCTGCCTTAACTCCGTGCTTGTGCTCGTGATAAAGCTGCGACAGGCAAACCGCCATTTTTCCGCTGCCGGGGCCGGGCGCCGTTACCACCACAAGCGATTTTTCGGTTTTGATAAAATCATTTTTACCGTATCCGTCATCGCTGACTATAAGCTGTACGTCGGTAGGGTAATTGTCAATGGCGTAGTGGCGGTAAACATCAATGCCGAGCGAATTCAGCTTTTCGGAAAAAGCTCTTGCAAGCGGCTGCGAGTTGTACTGCGTCAGAACCACGCTCCTGACGATAAGCCCGAAGGACGAGTATATATCAATAAGTCTCAGCACGTCGAGGTCATAGGTTATGCCTATATCGCCGCGCACCTTGCTCTTTTCGATATCGTTTGCGTTTATTGCAATTATCATTTCCGCTTCGTCTTTAAGCTCTATGAGCATTTTCATCTTGCTGTCGGGCAAAAATCCCGGCAAAACGCGCGATGCGTGATAGTCGTCAAATATTTTTCCCCCGAATTCGAGGTACAGCTTTCCGCCGAATTCATCGATGCGGCTTCTGATGTGCTCCGATTGGAGACTCAGATATTTGTCATTGTCAAATCCTTTTTTCACCTTTTTTTCTCCTGCAAACGGCTGCGGCTCAGCCTTTTTTGTTTTCTCCTGCGGCTTTTTGCGAACATAAAAAAATACACTTCAAACGGTCGGCATCACAACCGTCTTAAGTGTGACACAAATTATTATAATGTAGTTTTTTAAAAAATGCAATATCACACGGCAAAAAAACGACAAAAACCGATAAGTTTTGGTTTGCGGATTGTAATAAGTGCCGCTGAACAATAAGTCTTCGCGGCTTGTTTTTTTTGCCGCCGCATAGTATAATATAAAAATGTATAAAAAGAGTAAACTATAATAAAGGTGGTATTCCGTTTATGGATAAAAACGAAAAGACCAAAAATGACGGCGTTTCGGTTGAAAAAGAAGCACAAAACCCGAATACCGGAAATGAAAAAAAGGCTCCCACTAAGGGCAAAACCGTTTTCACCGTAATAGTTGCGGTGCTGGCGCTTTTGATGCTCGGCGGCGCGCTGTATCTCAAATCCACGGCGGATAGTTCTTCTCAGGGCTCGGCAAAGAGCGAGGAAACGGCAAATCTTTCCACAATAACGCTCTCGCAAAAAGAAATTCAGATACCGTATATGAAAACGGATATTTCATCTGTCGTTTATACCGTGGACACCGCCGGAAACGTGCAGTTCTATGAGTTCAAGGGCAAGGGTTATGACCCGATAAATCCCACGGGCACCATGGACGTGACGGTTTCTCTCAGCGGTCAGCAAATCCCTGCAAAAATCTATTATATAGAGCGCGACGGCGTTTTGACGGGCTACGGCGTATACACGTCGCAGAGCGCGCAGACTCCCGTGTATATATACGATTTCGTTATGTTCAGAGTGGCAAATCTTCCTGCGGCTTACGCTGCGGACGGCAAGTGCCTGCTCCTTCTTCACACCGACGCACAAAATGTGTATACGGATAATGTCGTCTGGGAGGAAGCGTATATTCTCAACAGAAACGACGGCACTTCAACGAGATTTCTCAATGAAAACAACCGTACCGTAAATATAAGCGGAGCGGTTCGCCCCGATTTCTGTATGATAACCGACACCGAGCTTAAATCGACCACCTCCGTAATACCGTTCTTCTCAAGCAGAAACTACGAGGAACAGGAGGACGGCAGCACTCCGAAAGATATTTACATCAAAAACGGCAATAATAAAGACGTGGACGCGGTAACCGACGTGCTTGATACCTACGCAAAGCCCACGTCGGACGGCGGATTTGTGTATATCAAAGAAACCGATAACGGATTTAACACCATGAAGTATCTGAACGGTCAGTCGAGCGTAATAAATATGTTCTACGGAACATACGGCAGCTCATACGTCAGAAACGGCGATTGGATACTTTCAAAAGAGGACGGCAGACTGTTTAATACCGAGGATAACACGGTAATAGAGACCGTAGGCTATAAAATGAATCCGCTTCTCTTCACCGTAAGCCCCGACGGAAAATACGTTGTAATGCTCGGTACGGTGACAAATGCCATGGATTACCGTATGTATGTGTTCAATACCGAGACAAAGGGCTACAAGGTGTATACCGAGAGCAATTATGCCGCTCATTACAATCTCAGATTTTCTTCAAACGATACCGTCACCTTCTATACAATTGACGCAAACGGCGCTTATATAAACGTGGTTGCCGACGTATCAAAGGTGAAATAAGCGAGGATTTTATGAAACTTAACTTCGGCACAGTGCTTTTTGACTTCGACGGAACTCTTTTTGACTCGTCGGAGGGAATATTCAAAAGTCTTAAATACGCTTTTCGCGCGGATAAAAAACCGGAGCCGACCGATAAAGAGCTTCGCCGTTTTATAGGGCCGCCGATATATGACAGCTTTAAGAATTTTTATTCCTACGACGATGACAAAATAGATTTTATGGTAAAAAAGTACCGTGAGAGATACCGTGAAAAGGGGCTTTGGGAATCAAAGGCTTATGACGGTATACCGGAGCTTTTGAAAAAATTGCATGACTGCGGTGTGAAAACAGCCACCGCGTCATCAAAGCCGGAGCAGTTTATAATAAGTATACTGAAGAAAAACAACCTCTACGATTATTTCGACTATGTCGGCGGCGTCACTTTTGACGAAATACGCTCCGACAAAACGGAGATAATCGAAAACGCGCTGAATAAGCTCGGCTCGTCTAAGAGCGATGCCGTTATGGTCGGCGACAGAAAATTCGACATTGACGGTGCCAAGGGCGCAGGCATACCGTGTATAGCGGTTCTTTACGGCTTCGGCAGTCTTGAAGAATTTCGCGAGCACGGAGCGGATTATATCGTTTCGACTCCGGGCGAAATCGAAAAGCTTATTATTTCGGAATAAAATGTAAATTTACTGTCGGCGCGCGTCCTTTATGACTGCAACGGGGCGCGCCGCTTTATTATAGATACGCAGTCGGAAAGGCGGTAAAAAATATGTCTTCACCGTTAGCTGATAGGCTGCGTCCCGAAAAAATCGAAGATATGGTCGGTCAAAAGCACCTTTTGGCAGAGGGTATGCCGCTTCGCAATATTTTGAATTCGGGTACGCTTCCCAATCTTATATTTTACGGTCCGTCCGGCACGGGCAAAACGACGCTTGCCAAAATAATCGCAAAAACCACAAACCGCAAACTGCATAAGCTCAACGGAACAAATGCGTCAACCGCGGATATTAAAGAAATCGTGTCGGAGCTTGACACCCTCGCGGCGCCGAACGGGATACTGCTTTACCTTGACGAGATACAGTATTTCAACAAAAAGCAGCAGCAATCGCTTTTGCAGTACATAGAAAACGGAGCCATAACTCTTATCGCCTCCACAACCGAAAATCCCTATTTTTATATATACAGCGCGGTTCTCAGTCGTTCAACGGTATTTGAATTTAAATCGGTTACGGCCGAGGATATGCTGCCGGCGATTGACCGCGGATATAAATTTCTCGAAAACGAGAGCGGCACTTCGATAGAGGTTCCGCCGGAGGTTAAGGAGCATATAGCATACGCTGCGGGCGGCGATGTGCGAAAGGCGCTTAATTTTGTGGAGCTTTCGGTGCTTTCCGTAGCGCCGAAAGACGGCAAACGGGTAATAACGCCCGAAAGCGTAATTTCACTCACTCAGAAAAATACTTTTCGGTACGATAAAAAGGGCGACGAAAACTACGACGTTATGTCCGCGTTCCAAAAATCCATGCGCGGCAGCGACCCGAACGCCGCACTTCACTATCTCGCAAGACTGCTTGAGGCAGGCGACCTCCCGTCGGCGACAAGGCGACTTATGGTGTGTGCGTGCGAGGACGTGGGGCTTGCCTACCCGATGATAATTCCCATAGTAAAGGCCGCCGTGGACGCCGCCTTGCAGGTGGGGCTGCCCGAGGCGCGCATACCTCTTGCCGACGCGGTGGTGCTCGTTTGTACCGCTCCGAAATCAAATTCGGCTTACAAGGGAATAAATGCGGCAATGGAGGACGTGCAAAACGGAAATTACGGCAGAATTCCGCGAACTCTTCAGAACAAGCATTTTGACGGTGAGGATAATCCCAATAAGGGGCAGTTCTATAAATATCCGCACGACTATAAAAATCACTATGTAAGTCAGCAATATTTGCCCGACGACATCAAAAACAGGAAATATTACGAATTCGGCGATAATAAGATAGAACAGGCGGCTAAAGCGTACTGGGATCTTGTTAAAGGCAAAATTTAAGAAATTATTGACAAGTGTCTGATATTATGTTAAACTCTCCTTACTCGTAAGGGAGTAGTCAGCGCCTTGTGCGCGGCAAGTCAACATACTGACCTTTTTGGTCTGGCTTACCTTAAAAGACAAGACTTACGTATGGCAAACGCCGTACGTAGGTCTTTTTTTATGTTTTAAATCGGAGGTTATGTTATGGGATTTTCGGAACTTTTGCTTCTCGCCGTCGGGCTTTCAATGGATGCGTTTGCCGTAGCTGTTTGCAAGGGACTTAAAATGCGTCGGTTTGACATAGGCAAAACAGCCGTTGTAGCGCTCTTTTTCGGCGGATTTCAGGCGCTGATGCCGTTTCTCGGCTGGGCGCTCGGCAAACAATTTGAACGCTACATAACAAGCGTCGATCATTGGATTGCCTTTTTCCTGCTCCTGTTTATCGGCGGCAAAATGATAATAGAATCGTTCAAAAAGGATAAGGACTCGGATGAAAAACCCGAATACGAAGAAAAGCTCGACCTTAAAGAGCTGACGCTTATGGCGGTGGCAACGAGTATTGATGCGCTCGCCGTCGGCGTTACCTTCGCGTTTTTACAGGTGAATATTCTGACATCTATAACCGTAATAGGAAGCGTAACATTTATACTCTCAGCTCTCGGCGTGGGCGTAGGACATAAGTTCGGTGCGAAGTATAAAAACAAAGCGGAGCTTTGCGGCGGAATTATACTTGTTTTAATCGGCGTAAAGATTTTGCTTGAACACCTCGGAGTGATAAGCTTTTAATCGTTTCATAAAAAAAGAAAGAGCGGCAAGACGATTTTTTCGTCTTGCCGCTTTTTATCCGTGAATTTTAAGCATCTGTTATTTGTCGCGAAGCAGCTTTTTTATGGCGTCAAAGGTTTCGTCGCTTATAACGTGCTCTATTTTGCAGGCGTCGTTTGTCGCCGCCTCGTCGGAAACGCCTATTGACTCAAAAAATTGCGACAGCACCACGTGGCGCTCATATGTCTTGTGTGCAACTTTTTTGCCCTCGTCGGTCAAAAACAAATAGCCGTTTTTGTCGGTATACAGATATCCGCCCTGCTTTAAAAGCCCGACCGCACGGCTTACGCTGGGCTTTGAAAAGCCCATTTTCTCACATACGTCTATCGAACGGACGCTGTCGCTGTTTTTTGAGAGCAAATATATTGTTTCGAGATACATCTCGCCGGATTCCTGCAAATGCATTTATATTCATCCCTTTAAAAAGTTTGAACAGCATATCTTTTTTAAAATATAACCCGTACAAACAAAACTGTATATATTTTAGCATAAATGTAAGATTTTTTCAAGTTAATCGCAAAAACCGCGCAGCAGTTCGATTTCCGCCTTGTAGCCGTCAAGCTCGTTTGGGGTTTCAAGGTAAAACGGCAGACGGCAAAGGAAAGGGTGTGTAACTATTCTCTTCATGGCGTCAAGTCCGATATAACCTTTTCCTATGCACTCGTGACGATCCTTGTGACTGCCGAGCGGATTTTTACTGTCGTTTATGTGTACGGCACGAAGATTTTTAAGCCCTACGGTTTTGTCAAATTCCGTAAGCACCTCGTCGAGCGAGTTCACAATGTCGTACCCCGCGTCAAAAATATGACACGTATCAAGGCATACGCCCACCTTGTCCTTTAGCTTTACACGGTCGATTATGTCGCGAATTTCCTCAAAGGTCTTACCGATTTCGGTGCCTTTGCCTGCCATGGTTTCCACAAGTACGACGGTAGTCTGCTCCTTTGTCAGTATTTTGTTTAAGTGTTCGGCTGTAAGCTCGATTCCCTTTTCCGTTCCGAGACCCGTGTGACTGCCCGGGTGGAAATTATACATTTGATTCGGAGTAAATTCCATTCTCTTAAGGTCGTCTGCCATTGTGTCAAGCGCAAACTGCCTTGTGTCCTCGTTTGCGGAGCACGGGTTTAACGTGTAAGGCGCGTGCGCCAATATGCAGGGAAAACCGTTTTCCTTCATCAGCCTAAGAAGCTTTTTTGCGTCATCGGGATTTATTTCCTTGGCTTTGCTTCCGCGCGGATTGCGTGTGAAAAATTGAAACGTGTCGGCGCCTATTTTTAAAGCGGTTTCGCCCATTTTATAAAATCCTCCCGACGATGAGAGGTGACAGCCTATATGGAGCATAGCTTTGTACCGTCCTTAAATTCGTTAAATTGATTATACCATAAAATCCTGCGCCGTAACAGTATAAAAAATACCGAACAGCCGGACTGCTCGGTATTTGCTTTAAACTCGGCTTTCAATCGCTTACACAAGCACATACATAAATATCGCGAGGAAGTGGAGCACGGAACCTATTATTATAAAGTAATGGAAAACCGTGTGGAAATAGCGCTTTTTACTGCCTATACCGTAGAGAACAGCGCCGAGAGTGTATGCTATACCGCCCGAAATCAAAAGTATTACGCCGGTCCTGCTGAAAACTTCCCAGAGGGTTTTAATTGAAATTATTATCATCCAACCGAGAGCGAGATACATAACAAGACCTATTCCCTTTGTCTTTTCAAACAGCGTGAGAGTAAGCGGTATCATTGCTGCCACAACAACCCATGCAACTCCGAAAATCACCCAGCCGAGAACGGGCTTTACCGGTCTTATTACGAGAAGCGCAAACGGCGTTATGGTGCCGGCTATCATCGGATATATCATCGAATGGTCTATCATTCGCATTACCTTTTTGCCGTTGTTCGGGCGCAGGGCATGGTAAACCGAAGAGCATGAATACATCGCTATCATGGTGATACCGTATATAAAACTCAAAAGCAGATAATCCCACCTGCGAAGTATTATTGATTTTATACAGCACATCAGAAGCGCCACCACGGACAAGCCTCCGCCCACCATATGCGATATTGAATTGAGCCAATCTTCTTTTCTTGTGTAATCGACGAGTTTAACCTTATCAAGATAAGCCATATTGATTTCCTCCTTAGACTCCGAATTTGTTTATGGCTTCATTTTAGCTTATGAGTTATCGGATTCAAGATATTCTGCTTTGCAAAACGCAAAAAACGGAAAATATCGGTTGCGAAGCGGTCGCAAAAGCCGCAACTTACAGTTGCGGCTTTATTTTATCAACAAATTTATTTATTTTGTCAATATCGAGTGAAAAGGTTTTGTAAATATCTCTTTCACGTTCGGCTTTTAAAATCATTTTTGCGGCAAAGCGGTCGGTCCCGCGCAGTTTTTTGAAATCAAGCTCGCCGCCTATTGCGGCGGTGGCAGCCGCCTCACTTAAAAGCTGCGGCGGAATGTTTCGGTTGAAATATCCGTCGCCGTTCTCGGGGAACACGCAGGTTAAAAAATAGGCGCATTTTCTCTCGGAAAGCGGCTTTATGAACCTGAACAGCAGTTTTGTTATCAGCTTGTCAACGGTTCCCATACGTATATCGCTGCCGATAATGACAAAATCATATTTCGACAGGTCAAATCTGTCTTCGGCAATGTTGAAAACATCGCATCCGCCGAGTTTTTCGGCAATCAGCTCGGCAACCTTTTTTGCGGAGCCGTATTTGCTCGCATATATAATGCATACAGCCATTTTCCACCTCTTAAACAGTACGGCAATGTTATTTTAAGTCTGACGCGATTTTGTCCTTTTCCTTAACGGCGTCATACATACAGAAAAGAGTGGTGACGGCAGAAAAAATCAGAGCCGACCATTTGAACATCTTTTTTATGAATTCCATTTGATATCCGCGCCTTTCCGACTGTCCGCCGCGGCGGCAGCCTGCTTTTATTCGTTGTCGCTTTACAAAATCAGTTTATATTTTATATACTATATATAATATAACCGGCAAACGTAAAAAGTCAAACATAATTTTGTGCTCAAACGTATCGCCGTTGTAACGGATATCGCGAAGAACCGCAGCCGAAGTTTACGCTTATAAAGGCACCGCCGCGGCAAATTAAATAAAAACTATTGACTTAAAGCGGACGGTGTGTTATAGTATTCGTACCTCTGAAAGAGGGTTCTTTTTTTGTGCCCGCTTTTTTCGAGGTAGGCTAACATAAGCGGCCGTGAGCCGCCAATAACGGAGGTGCCGAAATAAATGAGAGTCAAAATCACATTAGCTTGCACTGAATGCAAACAGCGCAACTACAACACGATGAAGAACAAGAAAAATTCACCCGACAGGTTGGAGATGAATAAGTATTGCCCCTTCTGCAAGAAGCATACTCTCCACAGGGAAACTAAGTAAGCGGAGGTAAAAAGATGGCTGACGAAAACAAAAAAGTTTCTGCCGAAAATACCAATCCCGCAAAGCAAGTAAAAGACAAAAAGGCTGAAAAGCCTGCAAAGAACGCAAAAGCCAAGGATAAGAAGCCTAACGTATTTGTACGTATGGGCAGGAGCATAAAGAAGTTCTTTAAAGAGCTCCGCGGCGAGTCTAAAAAGGTCGTTTGGCCCGACAGAAAAACCGTCCTCAAATCCTCGCTTGTAGTTATAGTTTCGGTGGTTATCATCGGAGCCGTTATATGGCTTATTGATACCGGACTTTCCGAGCTCGTTAAGCTTCTTATAAACCTCGCGTCCAAATCGGGCAGCGGTACAGAGGCTACGACCGCAGGTGCGATCATCGCAAACTTTTTCAGCTTATAACGGAGGTAGCATATGGCAGATATCTCCAAATGGTATGTAGTTCATACCTATTCGGGTTATGAAAACAAGGTTGCGTCCAACATTGAAACAGTTGTCGAAAACCGCAAAATTCATGACCAAATTCTTGAAGTAAAGGTTCCCACCGAAACCGTTACGGAAATCCGTGACGACGGAACCAAAAAAGAAGTAGAACGCAAAATATTCCCGGGCTATGTGCTCGTTAAGGTTGCCGTCTATGAGGACGAGGATTCCGACGAACTTCAGATGAACGACGACACTTGGTACGTAATACGCAATACGCGCGGCGTAACCGGCTTTGTAGGTCCCGAGGGAAAACCCGTTCCGCTCACCGACGATGAGATTTATGCTCTCGGCGTTGAAAAGAAGGTAGTTGAGGTCAACTACAAGAAGGGCGATATGGTTTCCATAATCGACGGCGCGTTCGAAGGCGTTATCGGCGTTGTTGACAATGTCGATACCGACAACAATTCTGTCAGAGTTGTTATTTCAATGCTCGGCAGAGAGACTCCGGTCGATCTTGAACTCGACCAGGTCGAAGCAATAAACAATTAAAATCGGTAATCAGCGGTATATCCGCTTTTTATGGCGTATCATAAAGGTGCGCTGTGGGAGGGGTGAGTCGAGCGCTCATTCCGCCACTACCACGAATTTTGGAGGTGCAAAAAATGGCTCAAAAGGTAATAGGCTTTATTAAGCTTCAGATCCCGGCCGGAAAAGCAACGCCGGCTCCGCCTGTTGGTCCGGCACTCGGTCAGCACGGTGTAAACATTATGGCGTTCACAAAGGAATTTAACGAACGCACAAAGAACGACGCAGGTCTTATAATCCCCGTCGTTATCACGGTCTATGCAGACCATTCATTCACATTCGTAACTAAGACTCCGCCCGCGGCAGTCCTTATCAAAAAGGCTTGCGGTATTGAGAGCGGTTCGGGTGTTCCGAATAAGACTAAGGTCGCATCAATAACAAAAGATCAGGTAAGAAAAATCGCTGAGCAGAAGATGCCCGATTTAAACGCAGCTACCGTTGAAACAGCTATGAGCATGATCGCCGGTACAGCTCGTTCCATGGGCATTACTGTAGTAGATTGATCTCCCCCGTGGGAGGAAAGATCCGATAACCACTTAATGGGAGGAAAATTAGATTATGAAACACGGTAAGAAATACGTCGAAAGCGCTAAGCTTATCGACAGAACAAAGCTTTATGACGCTCCGGAAGCTCTCGAACTTTCAGTTAAGACAGCTACCGCGAAATTTGATGAAACAATAGAAGCACACATTCGCCTCGGCGTTGACTCACGTCATGCCGACCAGCAGGTAAGAGGCGCTGTCGTTCTTCCGAACGGAACCGGCAAAAAGGTACGAGTTGCCGTTTTCGCTAAGGGCGACGCAGCTAAGGCTGCACAGGCTGCCGGCGCTGAGTTCGTCGGTGACGCAGACCTCGTAGCTGAGGTTCAGGGTGGTATGATGGACTTCGACGTCTGCATCGCTTCACCCGATATGATGGGTCTTGTAGGCCGTTTAGGTAAGGTTCTCGGTCCTCGCGGACTTATGCCGTCACCCAAGGCAGGCACAGTAACACCCGACGTTGCAAAGGCTGTTACCGAAGCTAAGGCAGGTAAAATCGAGTACAGACTTGATAAAAACAACATTATCCATTGCCCCATAGGCAAGGCTTCTTTCGGCAAAGATAAGCTCTGTGAAAACTTCAACACTCTTATGGACGCCATCGTTAAGGCTAAGCCCGCCGCAATGAAGGGTCAGTATATCAAGTCATGCGTTGTTGCCACAACAATGGGCCCCGGCGTTAAGATCAACGCCAATAAGTTCGGTACCGCAGCAGTTGCCGAATAATCAAAATACTTGACAGAGCCACGGCTTCTGTGTTAGTATATATTCGCTTGCCGAAGACAGCGGGTGCTTTTCAGCGTAAAACCCAAGCGGTTGCCTGCCGAGGAAGATCAGCTTTTTAAAAGTTTACGGGTCTTTTTCGTCTTCGTGCGGAAAAGACCTTTTCTTTATTCTCATAGCGCAAGCGTCAATAATCTTTAGGAGGTGAATCCGTTTGCCAAGTGAGAAAGTTCTCGAAATCAAAAAACAGCAGGTAGCTGTTCTCAAAGAGAGAATACAGAATTCCTGCGCAGGTGTTGTTGTTAATTACGAGGGCATCAACGTTGCCGATGATACAAAGCTCCGTAAAGAGCTTCGTGAGGCAGGTGTTGAGTATACCGTTGTTAAAAACACACTTATCCGTTTAGCTCTTGACGGTACAGGTCTTGAGGGTATCGACAGCGTACTTGAGGGCACCAGCGCAATCGCAACCAGTAAGGACGATTATGTTGCAGCCGCAAGAATCCTCGGTAAATACCAGGATCAGATCGACACATTTAAGATGAAGAGCGGCTTCATTGATAACGAAGTTATCGGCGAAGAAAAACTCAGCGAGCTCTCAAAGCTTCCCTCAAGAGAAGTTTTGCTTGCTACTGTTCTCAGCGCTTTCAACGCGCCTATCGCAGCCTTTGCACGTGCTGTTCAGGCTATTGTTGATAAGAGCGGTGAAGCTCCGGCAGAAGATGCCGAGGAGGCTCCCACAGCAGAGACCGCTGCTCCCGCAGAAGCAGAAGCACCGGCTGCTGAATAATTTTAAAATTTATTACTATAATTTATCGGAGGTTAATTACCATGGCATCAGAGAAAGTTACTGCTATGATCGAAGAGCTCAAAGCTCTTTCAGTTCTTGAGCTTTCAGAGCTCGTTAAAGCCGTTGAAGAAGAATTCGGCGTATCGGCAGCTGCAGCAGTTGCAGTTGCAGCACCTGCAGCAGGCGGAGCAGCCGCTGCTGAGGAGAAGACAGAGTTTGACGTTGTTCTTGCTGACGTAGGCGAGAATAAGATCAAGGTCATCAAGGTTGTTCGTGAGCTCACCGGTCTCGGACTCGGCGAAGCTAAGGCTCTTGTTGACGGCGCTCCCAAGGCTGTTAAAGAAGGCGCATCAAAGGATGAGGCTGAGGCAGCTAAGGCTAAGCTTGAAGAAGTCGGCGCTAAGGTTGAACTTAAGTAATTTTAATTACGTCTTAAACGGAAGCACTCATTTTGAGTGCTTCTTTTTTTGTGCCAAAAAGCATTAAGACCTCGTAAACACGGCATTTTCTATAATTATGCACGTTAATTAAACATTTTTGCACTTTTCTTGACACGGCAAAAAATAAATGCTAAAAAAATTATGAGATATTTTGTCATATAAATGTAAAATCGGATTGTTATATATAATAGGTGAAAATATGATAGCGATGTATATGTCATTCATAGACAGTGAGGATGACAGAGAAAAATTTGAAATAATATATCACGAATACAGAAAAAGAATGGTTTCTGTCGCTTATTCGATTCTTCATAACAATGAAGACGCCGAGGATGCAGTACATGAGACGTTTATCAGAATTGCTAAAAATATGAAAGCCATTGATGACCCGAGGTCTAAAAAGACATCGGCGTATGTTATTACGGCAGCCAAAAATAATGCAATAAATATTTTTAATAAAAATAAACGAGCGGGCGAGCATATTTTTACAGGCGATATCGGAAATCTGACGGATGAACGTTTCTTTGAAAAAATGAGTCTTACAGAAAGCTACAAGGAAATTGTGAACGCCGTTGAGTTGCTCAATGAAACCTACAGAGACGTTATGTATTATCATTTCGTCTGTGATATGAAGATAAAGGATATTGCCGATTTATTGGGGGAGAAGCCCTCTGCCGTTCAGCAAAAACTGATAAGAGGTAAGAAAAAATTGCTTGAAATATTAGACGATGATTTGAGGGATTAAATTGGATAATGTTAAGAAATTATTTGTGCAGGCGCTGATTGATGCCGAAAACAAAGAAATTTCAAAGCTCAAAGGCGAGGATGAAATCGAATGGGAGTTTTCGGAGAAATTTGAAAACTCAATGAATAAGCTGATAAGAAAAAATAACCGTATTCGGCTGTCAACACGCAGAACCGTCAGAAGAGGCTTGCTTGCCGCAATTATAGCTTTAATCGCAGCGTTTTCCGGCCTTATGAGCGTTTCGGCTACAAGAGAGCCGATTGTTAATTTTATAATGAACAAATTCGGAGGAACAACGGAAATAAAAGTAAGTGAAAGTTATATTCCAACCCATAAAGCAATTGAAAAAAATTATATTATAACAGATATTCCGGAGGGATATACTCTTTACTTATATGAGGAAAACGAACACGAGAATCTGACCGTTTGGAAAAATGCAAACGGCAGTATATTAGAATTCAGTCAAGATCTTTTGAATTTGACCTTCAGTATTGATAATAAGTTGATTTGCCAAAAGGTGGAAATAAACGGATATGAGGCCTTTTATTACACAGGTGAAAATTTTGTGTGCCTTGTGTGGACAGACGGTGAATATTGGTTTAAAGTATACGGCACGGCAGATGCCGAAGATTACATAATGACTGCTCCTTACCATATTATTGAAAAAAATTGAAAATTTTGTAACATAACCCCCGTTTTGGATTGTTGTATATTATGTAAGCAACATTTAAAAGGAAAAGATTCGCAAGAAGAATATTTATATTATTCTTTGCGTTTTTAGCGTTTCTTATATTGCCGACTGCAGTATACACAAGCTTATCAGTTTCGGAGAATCAGAACCGATGCGTAAGTCAAGCCGTTTTTTATTCGGTGTTCCAAAATGTTTGGGGTGATTCCGATGTTTTATTAATTGTTATTTCAAAAAGAATAATAAAACATAAAGAGAGGGAATGTTATGAAATTTAAAAAATTGATAGTCTTAATGATGCTTTTAACTTCAATAATATCTTCATTTGCGATTGCGGCAAGCGCAAAAAATAATAAAGATGTAGCGTTCAGTTACAGTTTGCCGAACGAGGGATATTACAAAGTTTATGGTGAGGGACATAGAAAAGAAGATGCTTCGGGTTCCTATGTGTTCAGCAGCTATACTAATCCGTCAGGCGGAACATATTACTCAATACACGGCGGTTATACTGAATCGATTGAGGGTGGTTACAGGAATTACACGAAAAATGATTCGGCCGTTATCTATGCAGGTCAGAAAAGACGTATAAGGCAGTATGTATATGAATGGGGATATCCGTATGCGTTTATCGGATTAGCTCCGTCCTCGGGGCAGTCGGGATTAACAATTAGCGGAAAATGGAGTCCGGATTCCGTTGGCTCAGACCCGTATGCAAATTAATTTGTAATCTAATGGGGGAGAATTGTCTAAATTCTCCCCTTTGAATAAGGAGCTGGTATAGTGAGAAAATTTGCCAAAGCGGCGCCCGTTTTAATTGCTTTTCTGTCGGTTATGGTATGCTTTTTCGGATGCACGAAAGACAATATACAAAATCAGGCGCAAAAAATTGTCGGAAACAGCGGCCAAGGCGGCGGTACTTCGCTTCAAAGCGGCGAAATATATACACAGCCTTTGCCAAGCAAAGAAAATACACATTATTTCGGAGAGCCGGTTACCGTGGAAGTATTTACGGGAAACGAGGAATATACGGTCAACAAAATGACGGTTTTAAATTCATTTGACGGAGAAAACTTTACATTTCCCGAGCGTCCGGTTGAAAACGGATGGGTATCAAAAGACGGCGCATTGAATCCCGAGTATATGTTTGTTCTTGTTGATGTAAATGTCAAAAAGACAACGGAGGGTGAAGCAGGTCAACCGGTACTCGTTAATAATCTTCGGTTAGCGCACTTAGGCAAAGACGGGAAAGCTGAGAGTGTCGGTGAGATGGAATATTTGTATTTTAAAGAAACGGATAATGCAAAACGCTCTTCGTTGCCGAATGAATATTTGGGCGTATACCTTGATGTGGGCTGTTCCGTAGAATGTCAAGTAGGTTATTTTGTTCCGAAAAACGAAGAGAGCGATGCAAGTAAGCTGTTTTTTGCTCTTGGCCCCAATCCCGACAAAGTGCAATACATTTATCCACGATAAAGGAAGTGAGTTTTATGCGACCGATATTGCTTATGGAAATAAAAAAGGCATATAAAAATAAACTCTTTCTGCTGTCAATGCTGACTGCATCTTTGATTGCCTTGTATGCGGCAGTGTTCAGCATTATCTCTTATCACAAATATGTCAATGCGGATTCTGCTTCTGCCTCATTGACGGGATATGCGTTAAATCCCGAGCTCCCCGGTATTACATTGTTTACAAACTGGATCGGTGCAGATCATATTTCTCCCGCTGCCTCTCTGTTTTATTTGCTGCTGCCGCTTATTGCTTCTTTGGGTTACGGATGGTCGTATTGCTCTGAAGTGAAAAGCGGATATATCAAAAATGTTGTCACAAGGACATCAAAGAAAAATTACTTCCTTTCAAAATATATTGCTGTGTTCTTATCAGGCGGAACGGTTGTAGCAGTACCTATACTGTTGAATACAGCGGTTGTCTCGCTTTTTGTCCCCGCAATAAAACCCGATGTGTTTTATGATGTGTATTATGCCGCACATCCTTGGTCGACATTGACCCCGCTCTTTTATGCACATCCTGTGATATATATGCTTTTGAAGATAATTGCAACTTTCATTTTTGCCGGACTTATTTCCGAACTGTGCATCTGCGTTTCTTTTTTGAGCAAAAATAAATTTGTAACAGTGTTTTTTCCGCTGTTTTTATTCCTGTTTATCAACTATCTTTCAAATACAATCGGTAATATTCCGCAAATATCGCCGATTCAGTTTTTGCACACGGGAAAGGTATATGTTTCTCTCGGTATTGTATTATTTGAAGGCATTGTTTTGTTTATCCTTAGTTTTAGTATAACTATGATAAGAGGAAAGAAAAATGACATTTTTTAAGCTGTGTAAATATGACTTAAAAAACGGTATGTTAAAAGAGGGAATAAAATATCTTGCTTGCGTTGTTCTGGTTTTAGGCTTTTGTATCGGCTTTATATATACAAAGGGAAAAGACTTGGGGGCGCGCACATTCGGAGATTTTCTCTTCTTTATAACTGCGGGTATGGAGGAATACATACCTATGCCGGGAAATATTTTTATGTTTCCGGCGCTTTGGATGCTTATGATTTTGGCGCCGCTATATATCACACTTTATTATCCGTTTTATGATTTAACCGCATACGGAAAAAACGTACTGATAAATTCAAAAAGCCGTAATGCCTGGTGGCTTTCAAAATGTTTTTGGGCAGTGAGCTGTGTGTTTACGTACTTTATTTTAATGTGGGCAATTATAATTATCTTTTGCGTATGCGGTGCGGGAAAATTAACTTTGAATGTTTCAAAGTCGCTTATTTTCAAGATGATTCCGATGCCGTCGGAAAATATTTTCTTAAGTGAGGGTGACTTTTTTTCAAACAGATATTTAACCTGTCAAATGCTCTTAATGCCTTTTTTAATTGTTTCTGCACTTTCGGTAATGCAAATGGCTGTATCTTTAGTTATAAAACCGTTTTTCAGCTTTTGTATCAGTGCAGGCATACTCGTGTTGTCGGCATATTATCTTAATCCGTTATTACTCGGGAATTATGCAATGTCGCAGAGAAATGACTTGTTAATCGACAATGGCGTTAACACTAAGACCGGTATTGTTTTTTCGCTTGCTTTGCTTGTATTGTCGTGTGTAGTCGGTCTTTTCATATTTAGGCGTTATGACATTCTGAATAAGGAGGATTAGTTCGGAAATGATGAATATAAAAATCAGTCATGTTTCCAAAACAATAAAAAATAACCCTGTAATAAAAGATATTTCAATGGAGCTTCAAAGCGGAGCGGTATACGGTTTCAAAGGCATTAACGGTTCCGGAAAGACAATGTTGATGCGGCTGATAAGCGGCCTTATTCGTCCGTCACAGGGCGAAATATCTATGAACGGCAAAATTCTCGGGAAAGATATATCGTTCCCGACCAGTATAGGCGTGTTTTTGGAAAACCCTGCATTTTTGGATGCATATTCGGGCTTTAACAATCTGAAATTATTAGCATCGATAAAATCCGTTGCATCGGACGATGATATTCGCAACACGCTTTTACGGGTCGGGTTAGACCCGGACAGTAACAAAAAATATAAAAAATATTCGCTCGGAATGAAACAACGGTTAGGTATAGCCGCGGCAATTATGGAAAAGCCGGAAATAGTTATTCTGGATGAGCCCACCAATTCGTTGGACAAGGACGGTGTGGAGCTTGTTAAACATATTGTGCGGAACGAAAAAGAACGCAATGCTTTGGTTATTGTTTCGTGCCATGACGAGGGAATCCTTAAAGGTATGTCCGATGAAGTGTTCCTGTTGGAGCAGGGCAGGCTGATCGGTCATATTACGGAGGAAGACAAATGAAAAAGAAAGTAACCGTTATTTCTGCTTCTCTTGTTTTGTTTGTTGCTTGGCTTTTCGGTGTGATTTATACGAATGTCAGAGCCGAAAGACCCGTTGTAAAAACATATTATATGAATGAAAATGTTCCGTATGAAGATGATTATTTCAGGCGCGCCGACAATATCTTAAACGGATATTCGGCAACCGTTCTGGGATATGAAATCATACCATATGATGAGTATGCAGAAAAATATAATATCGATTTGCCTGAAATTGAAACGGATGAAGCGGGAAACGCAATATACAGACCCGAATATGTTTATGATGTGGAAATTAAATTTGCAAATACCGATAATGAAGACGGTGCGATTGATATGTTTGACACTCTTTTGGTCAACGGAAAAGAATTGATGTTGCGTGCGGATGAGTACCTGTGGGATGAGATGTATCCCCAGCTTGCGGGATCGTATTCGTTTCGCCTGCGCACGAATACCGAAAAGGTCTTTCACATTCCGTTTGTTGTTGAATCGGTATACAGTAAACGATATCCGATTGAAAAAATCAAAAAACAGAATATGTCTCTTGTGATTTCTCAATATCCCGTAAAAAAGGTAATAGAAATCTGTTAACATATTGATGAAAACGGCGTTATAGCTCTTAACAATTGTATTTGAATGAAGGTGCTTTTCTGAGCTTCCGCAGAAATAAAAAATTCTTGACTTATCTTTTCTCAACTGTTATAATTATAACTCGCTGAAAATATTTTTAGTGTTTTCGGCTCCTTCCCGTAAATAAATATTTCTGTTTGCGGGCTTATGTCCATAAGGAGGTGCAAAAGAATGTCAAAATACGAAGCAGTTGTTGTTTTTTCAGTTAAAAACGGCGATGACGTATCAGCTCTTGTTGAAAAATTCAAGGCTCTTATTGAGAAAAGCGGCACTCTTGAAAGCGTTGATGAGTGGGGTAAGAGAAGACTCGCTTACCTTATCAACGACGAGGCAGAGGGCTACTACGTTCTCTACAACTTTGAGAGCGCTCCGGAGTTCCCGGCTGAGCTTGAGCGTATAGCAAGAATTACCGACGGTATTCTTCGTTCGCTCGTTGTAAAGAAATAATCGGAGGAATAGCAAAATGTTAAACTGTGCAGTTATAATGGGCAGATTGGTGGCAGACCCCGAGCTTCGCACCACGCCTAACGGCATATCGGTTACGACTTTTTGCGTTGCCGTTGACCGTTCGTTTGTCAAGGCAGGCGAGGAGAGAAAGGCCGATTTTATCAACGTCGTTGCATGGCGTCAGACGGCTGATTTTGTCACACGCTATTTCCACAAGGGCTCTATGATAGCAGTTCAGGGCTCTATTCAGACCCGTTCCTATGAAGATAAGAACGGTAATAAGAGAACCGCAGTCGAGATAGTTGCCGACAACGTATCTTTCTGCGGCAGCAAGTCCGAGCAGGGCGGCGGCAATCGCTACGAAGCGCAGCAGCCGGCAGCTCCGTCTTATCAGAGCGGCGACTCGGGCAGCTTTTCGGTACTTCCGTCAAATGACGACAACGACGGTATGCCTTTCGGCGGCGCGTCGGACGAGGATGACGGTTTACCGTTCTAAACATTGAATTTTTCTATATTTTAACAGGAGGATACCATAATGGCTAATGAAAGAACAGCTCCCCAGGCTGGCGGCCGTCCTATGAACAGAAAGCACAGAAAAGTTTGCGCTTTCTGCGTTGACAAGGTCGAAGAAATAGATTACAAAGATACAGCGAAGCTTCGCCGTTTCACTTCTGACAGAGCAAAGATTTTGCCCCGCAGAGTAACCGGTACCTGCGCTTATCATCAGAGAGAACTCACTAAGGCAATAAAGAGAGCACGTCACATAGCTCTTCTTCCTTACACTTCAGACTGATTTTCTTTTTAATCAATCAAAAAACGCCCGTTCCGTGATATGTACCCAGTTTTCTGGACACCAACTCAAAATTGAATAATTAGTTTTT